>UPTN01000229.1_pt1 | contig 31156 bp, 31 predicted proteins | sample 2160111 | NCBI WGS metagenome assembly UPTN01 (sample SAMN06265058, study PRJEB28932) | marine metagenome | isolation source: Columbia River Estuary | place: USA:Columbia River Estuary, USA | collected 2014-05-05
TCGGTCCGGCGCGAATGTACGCAGACCCGCCCAAGAACTTAACAAACGAGTGACAGGTTCGGTGACGTGTTCCTCGTATCGGGCAAGGCCCTCGGCAAGCACCATATCGTCAGCGTATGCGTCATGCGGAACGACAGGGTCCTCTTCGCCAGGCGACACAATCAGTGCGCCTGCATCGGGTTTGTTGTACCAGCTTTCGCCAGTGCCAAAGACCATAGGCCAACCACTAGTGTCGTGCCCTGCGGGTGCTGGAATACGGGCCATAGAACGGCGCAACGGTTGAAACCCAATCGGGAAAATACCCGCCATTTCGGCGATAACATCAACCCACGCACCGGCGGCGTTGACCAGAACGCGCGCTTCATAACACTGATCTTTTGTCGTCAAGGCCCAGCCGTTTTGCGTCCGCCTTATCGCTGTGACCTGCGCCTTTGTCACAAATGTACCGCCGTTTGCGCGCGCGGACCGCGCAAAGATTTGCAGCAACCGGTCCGTATCGATGTCCCATGCGCCCGGATCGAACGCTGCGTTTGAAATCACGTCGCTTCTCAAAATGGGAAATTTGGCTTTTGCCTCGTCTACGCTGATCTGTTCCAACTGCATATCTCGTTGGTCTGCCGCAAAGCTGTCAGCTTGGTCGTCCCGTCCGACTAGCATTAGCCCTCGCGGGCTAAGAACCTTTGCTGCGACATGAAAATCAAAGCTGGCTTTGTTCAGCGCGACCGTTGCGGGTTTGCCGTAGTTCTGTTCAAACAGCGCGGCAGAGCGTCCAGACGCGTGATAGGCCAGCGCGTCTTCGCCTTCGAGCAAGATCACAGAGCCGAGTTCAGACAACCGCGCCGCGGTAGAAACGCCAGCGATCCCGCCGCCGATGATGAGAAAGTCGATCATGTGTTTTCCAGCCAGATGCTTTCAGCTTGGATGCATCGTATTTCAAACTTTGGCACGGCTGTAGTATGATGAAAAGGCGTTGGCGTAGAGGAAGGATCAGACATGGGTCGGGACACTGTCGCCGTTTGCCGTTGGGGCAAGGAAGTCGCCGAAGTTAAGCTGCATTTGAGCAACCAGTTCTTGGAATTGCGAGGCGACATACGTCTTGATATTCCGCGTGGCGCAATACAAGGGGCCAGGATTATCGATGAAGGTCTGCAGGTACTCACCGAAGGGCAATCGCTGGTGATTGAATTTGCTGAAAGTGACGCAAAAAGCTGGCAGAAAGCCATATTAAAGACACCGCCAACATTGGCAGAAAAATTGGGAATATCTGCACAAACGCCTGCATATCTTTTTGGGTCTGTTGATGACGCCGAATTATTGGGGGCGGTTTCTGGCGCGGTAGTGACCACACCAGATAAGGCTACAATCCTGATCGCGATCCTGCTTGATCCTGCTGATTTGCCGCGTGCCTCCTCCCTTGCATTGGCCAACCCTGATAAACACATCTGGATGGTCCACCAGAAAGGAAAGCACGCTGCAGTGGGTGATACTGCAGTGCGAACCCACATGCGCGGCCTCGGTTTTATCGATAGCAAAACAAGTGCGATTTCGGATCAACTGACAACAACGCGGTATCGGCTGCGCAAGAGCTAAACGCGTTGACATCCAATTGGGCGCATGGTGGCTTGTATGTTGTTAAAGGAGCATGTCCATGACCTACATTCCTGCCGAAAACCGCTATGAACAGATGACGTATCGCCGCTGTGGTCGGTCGGGGCTGAAGTTGCCCGCGGTGTCCTTGGGGCTTTGGCACAACTTTGGACATGACACACCACACGAGACAAAACAGGCCATTTGCCGGACGGCATTTGACCATGGGATCACGCATTTTGATTTGGCCAACAATTATGGGCCGCCCCCGGGCGCGGCCGAGCATGCATTCGGGTCGATCCTTGCCGAAGACTTCAAAGGTTACCGCGACGAGCTGATTATCAGTTCCAAAGCCGGATATGACATGTGGCCTGGGCCTTATGGTGAATGGGGTAGCCGCAAAATGATGATCGCGTCATGTGATCAGTCGCTCAAGCGGATGGGCCTTGATTACGTTGATATCTTTTATTCGCATCGCTTTGATCCCGATACACCGCTTGCAGAAACGATGGGTGCGTTGGACCATATCGTGCGGTCTGGGCGCGCGCTTTATGCGGGGATTTCGTCTTATAATTCAGAGCGTACCCGCGAAGCGGTGGCGATTTTGAATGACCTTGGCACGCCATGTGTGATCCATCAGCCGTCCTACAATATGATCAACCGCTGGGTCGAACGCGACGGGTTGAAAGATACACTGCAAGAACTGGGTGTCGGATCAATTGCCTTTACGCCGCTCGCCCAAGGCATGCTGACCAAGAAATACCTTGGTGGCATACCTGAAGGCAGCCGCGCATCTCAGGACAAGTCGCTTTTCCCGTCGATGCTGACCGACGAAGCTATTTCCAATATTCGCAAACTCAATGAAATCGCTGAAACGCGCGGTCAGACCTTGGCACAAATGGCGATTGCCTGGGTTCTGCGCGACGGTGGCATCACGACGGCGCTGATTGGTGCGTCAAAACCGTCGCAAGTTGTGGACTGCGCTGGAGCTATCCAGAACCTGACTTTCACCGCAGAGGAACTGGCCCAGATCGATCTATATGCCAACGAAGAGCAAATTAACTTGTGGGCGGCTTCGTCAGAGCGTGGGTCGTGATCTGAAACCCGGTTCTGTCTGGAACCAATTCCGCGCCTTTGACTTTCGAACAATTACGGCGCCAAGTGGTATCGGCCAGCAACATTGACACCAGCGCAATTGAAATGGCTACTGCGCGGCACAGGTAATTCAAACAACTTAGGGCTGGTAGCACGGGACTTATGGTTTTTTACACTTCATGCTTTGCCTATAGGGCTGTTTGCCCGTGACTGCTTTTCCAGTCGCAAACCCGGGGCAGACTATTGGTTTGCTTGGTGGCTCTTTTGATCCGCCACATGCGGGGCATGTGCACATCACGAAGGCCGCGCTAAAGCGTTTCGGCCTGGACCGTGTGTGGTGGCTGGTGTCACCGGGGAATCCACTTAAGACCAACGGCCCTGCACCACTTGCCGTTCGCATGCAGGCAGCGTCGGCACTGATGCAGCACCCGCGTGTTACAGTGACAGATATCGAAGCCCAGCTTGGGACGCGCTACACGGCTCAAACTCTTGCTGCTTTGCGCAGGCGTTATGCTGGGGTGCGTTTTGTCTGGTTGATGGGGGCTGACAATCTGGCACAGTTTCATCGCTGGCAAGACTGGCAATGGATCATGGAAACCGTACCGATCGGCGTAATAGCCCGCCCAGGTGACCGCATTTCAGCACGCATGTCCAAGGCGGCAAAAGTCTACGATCAAGCGCGCATTCCAAGTCATGCTGCGCATATTTTGGGGCGGCTTGACGCACCTGCGTGGTCCTTTGTGAATGTGCCGATGTCGGATCAATCATCGACTGCAATTCGTGCGCGGGGAGAGTGGTAATGCATCTGTCACGCCGTGCGGTTCTGGCAGGAGCTGTCTCAAGTTTGGCAACAACTGCGTTCGCGCAGGCGCCTGTCACGTCAATGCGCCCCATTGCAAGGGTACCTGTGAACGACGCGGTAACGCGGTTGGTAGCAAACGCGGGGTTGAAGGGAACGGTTGGTGTCTATGTCGTGGACCTTGCGACCGGAGAAACGATAGAGAACATCGATGCAATCACAGCACAACCGCCAGCGAGCGTCACTAAGGCGTTCACGGCGCTTTATGCGCTAGATGTACTGGGGTCAGAGTATCAATTTAAAACACGTTTATTTGCTGATGGGATTCTAAAGGACGGAATTTTAGATGGTAATTTGATTTTGGCGGGAGGTGGAGATCCCGAACTTGCGACGGATGATCTTTTCACTTTGGCGCAGATGCTCAAGGAATCCGGGCTGCGCGAGGTGAAGGGTAATTTCTTTGTCTGGGACGAGGCGCTGCGCAATGCCGATGAAATCGACAGTGATCAACTTGACCATTTTGGTTATAACCCGACGGTGACGGGGCTGAACCTGAACTACAATCGCGTACACTTTGAATGGAAGCGCGAGGATGATGATTTCACGACGACGATGGATGCCCGTAGCGAAAACTATCGCCCCGTCGTCACTACATCGCGCATCAATATCGTTGATCGGCCTGATCCGGTATTTACTTATCGGGATGTCGGTAATGTCGATCAATGGACCGTGGCGCGGCCGTCGTTGAATGATGAAGGTTCGCGTTGGCTGCCGGTGCGCAAGCCCGGCCTTTATGCAGGCGAGGTTTTTGCAATATTTGCGCGCAGTCACGGCATTGTTTTGAAGGCGCCGCAAGAAACGCTTGCAGAACCCGATGGACAGGTGCTTGCAAGCAAAGAAGGTGCGCCGCTTGCGCAGGTGATGCAGGGGATGTTGCGCTATTCAACAAACCTGACAGCCGAGGTTGCCGGGCTCACAGCAACCAACCTACGCGTCGGTGAAAGGCGGGGCATGCGAACCTCTGCGATCGGGATGGCGCGTTGGATGACAAAGCGGTGTGGCGGAATAACCCCCCATTTCGTGGATCATTCTGGTCTAGGTGATCTGTCGCGCGTGTCGCCTGCAGATATGGTCAAAATGCTTTCTTCACCCGCAGTGATGGAAACGCTTCAGCCAATCATGCGTGACATTCGCCTTGTCGGGGACGATGACCGCATAATCGACCGTGACGGGATCAGCGTGCGCGCCAAGACAGGGACGCTGAATTTTGTGTCAACCTTGGCAGGATACGTGCGCACCGACAAAGGCCGCGATCTGGCCTTTGCGATTTTCGCCTCTGATCTTGATGCACGCGAAGCTGGAAAGCTCGAAGGTAGCGAACAGCCCCGCGGCGCCCGCACGTTTAATACCCGTGCGCGGCGTTTGCAGCAGGATATCCTCAAGCATTTAGCGCAAAGACTGCCGGCCTAAAGCGTCATGTGTCGCGCGCGCGCGCCACGTTCAATGGCTGCGGCATGCAAGCGATCAAGCTCAAGTTCATCACGGATTTCTTCGAGCATGCGGGCTTCGGGACCAACAATGCGGCCATCTGCTGCGGCTACGTCACACGACAGCGCATAGGCTGTCTCGTACAGACGGTCGGGCAGCGCATCGCGGATCAAGCCAAAAAGCGCCTCAAGTCCATCTTCTTGCTCAAGCAGATCGAATACCATTTTCGACATACGTGGGAGCCGTTCAGCATCATAGCCTGCAAAGACGGGCAGGTTGTTGATTGCATTGCTCATTTTCACAAGTTCCGCTGTGCGAATATGCTCGTCCGACGCAGACATCGCGATCATCAAAGCGGCAAGGGCGTCCTGCGCGGTCATTGGGGCGTCTTCAAGCATCATCAATTCCTTTGGTTAACCCCTCCCATTTATTGACGCCTTGCCAGTCTCGCAATAGGGAGTGCGCATTGCGGTGATCACAAAGACGCCGCGTAGAATGTGAGATGACCCATGAGCAATCTGCGAGAAGCGGCGATGACGTCAAAGGCTTGGCCATTTGAAGAGGCGCGCGCATTGCTCAAACGGTATGAAAACAAGGCACCTGAAAAGGGATATGTCCTGTTTGAAACCGGCTATGGCCCGTCCGGTCTGCCGCATATCGGGACATTCGGCGAGGTTCTGCGCACGACGATGATCCGCCGCGCATTCGAAGTTATTTCTGACATACCGACCAAAATGATCTGTTTTTCGGATGATTTGGACGGCATGCGCAAGGTGCCGGGCAATGTTCCGCAGCAAGAAATGCTGGCCGAACACATGCATAAGCCACTGACTTCTGTTCCCGATCCGTTTGGCGAGTTTGAAAGCTTTGGCCACCACAATAACGCCATGTTGCGCCGGTTCTTGGACACGTTCGGTTTTGAATATGAATTCTATTCCGCCCGTGAATTCTATCGGACCGGTCAGTTCGACGAGATCCTTAAGCTGGCCGCTGAACGTTACGACGACATCATGGCTGTGATGCTAAAATCCTTGCGCGAAGAACGCCGCGAGACATATTCGATCTTTTTGCCAATCCATCCCGAAACGGGTCGCGTACTTTATGTTCCGATGAAAAACGTCGATGCCGTCAAAGGCGAAGTGACGTTTGAGGATCCGGACGGACGCGAATGGACGCTGCCTGTGACGGGCGGCAACGTGAAGCTACAGTGGAAGCCCGACTTTGGCGCGCGCTGGGCTGCTCTGGACGTCGATTTCGAGATGTACGGCAAAGAGCATGCGACCAACACGGCGATATATGACCGCATTTGCGAGATTTTGGGCGGCAAGAAGCCGAACCACTTCTCTTACGAGTTGTTCTTGGACGAAAACGGGCAGAAGATATCAAAGTCCTCCGGCAATGGCATTTCGATTGACGAATGGTTGACCTATGCGTCCACCGAAAGCCTGAGCTATTTCATGTACCTCAAGCCCAAAACAGCCAAGCGGATGCATTTCGATGTGATCCCAAAGGCTGTCGACGAGTATCATCAGCAATTGCGCGCTTACGCGGGTCAAGACGATGCGGGCCGCGCCAATAACCCTGTGTTTCACATCCACGGCCACGATGTGCCTGCCTCTGACATGGTTGTGCCATTCGCGATGTTGCTGAACCTTGCCTCTGTTTCGGGTGCTGAGGACAAAGACACGCTATGGGGCTTTATCAAGCGGTATGCGCCAGACGCGTCTGCCGAAAATAACCCGCAGATGGATCAGGCGGCTGGCTTTGCGGTGCGCTATTACAACGACTTTGTGAAACCTAACAAGACTTACCGCACACCGACTGATCAGGAACGCGCAGCGTTGACCGATCTGGCCGATCGCCTGCGCGTTTGGGATGGCGGATTGGACGCGGAAGAGCTGCAGACAATGGTGTTTGCAGTCGGCAAAGAACATGGGTTCGAGCCACTTCGTGATTGGTTCACGGCACTTTACGAAGTGCTGCTTGGCGCATCACAAGGCCCGCGTTTTGGTGGTTTTATTGCGCTATACGGCGTGGATGAGACTGTCTCGCTGATCGAAAAACAGCTTGGAAACTAAGACGCTTTCCCGTGAAAAAGTGAACTGATCGCCGCGCGGATGCGTATCCACTATAAGTGGATGCAAAACAAAGGGCGGCGATCATGCGGATTTTTGGGTTTATCTTGGGGTTCTGGTTGCTTGCCACCTCGGTTTTTGCGCAAGACAACAGCGCCATCGAAGACGTGATCGGTGGCCAACTCGAAGCGTTCAACGCGCGCGATATCGAAGAGGCTTGGACCTACGCCAGCCCAAACATCAAGCGCTTGTTCGGCAGCTCTGTCAATTTTGGTAACATGGTCCAGCAAGGCTATCCAATGGTCTGGGACAACGACGAAGTGCGTTTTCTAGATCTGCGCGACGTACGTGGGAACCTGTGGCAAAAGGTGATGGTGCGTGACGCGCAAGGTGGGCTGCATATCCTTGATTATCAGATGGTGGAAACTGCTGACGGTTGGCAGATCAACGGTGTGCAATTGCTGCCCGCACCTGACGTCGGGGCCTAATCACCACGTCGGTGTTGCGCCGCGTGCCGTCACGGTGCGCTTAGGATCATTTCATTCCTGACGGTTAGCCCTCTTGGCAAGTGGTCTGCGACATTGCGTCCAGACCCTTTGCGTATCAACCAAGAGGGTCATCTGATGAATAAAGCAATTACAGACGGAATCGTATTTAATCCGCTGCCATTTTCCGCAGGTCTTGCGCTGTGGTCCAGTGGCGATGGCACGCCCGGATCACCAAGTTACGCAATCAGCGGGTCAGGGGTGTTTGTTGCGGCGGATCAGGATTTTTCGGGATGCCTAGAAGTTCTAAAGACGGACCCGACAACCAAACTGCGGTTTATGGGAGAAACGCCAATTTTGGCGGGGTGCTATCTTCAGGTAACCGCGCGCGTGAAAGCGGTGGCAGGCCCGTTGCCAGCGGTCGCGATTGCTGGCTGGGCAGGTACGGCAGGTGGTATGCAGGCGATTGGTTTGCCGCAGGCTGGCCCAACCGTGCAACTGACCACCTATGGTGCCGTCGTCGAGATCAAGGCGATTATTGCGACTGCGGATCGGACAGGCGTCAATCTGCCTTGGGCAGGGGCGCAATATGGACATATTGGCCTCGATTTGACCGGTCCTAGTGGCGGGCTTGTGCGCATCGACGATATCAAGATCGAGGACGTCTCTTCGGTGTTTACCCGCGATTTGGTCGGACTTGTGGATGTGCGCGACTATGGCGCAAAAGGTGATGGCGTCACAGACGACAGCGCCGCGTTCAACGCCGCCGACAATGCCGCCGACGGGCAAACAGTGATGGTCCCCGCGGGCGACTATCTGCTGCAAGACAACGTCACAATGCAAAGTCCCGTGCGGTTCGAGGGGCGTATCGTCCAGTCGCCCTCCTACCGGTTCATTCTACAGCGCGACTATGACTATAACGCCTATCTGGCAGCGTTTCAGAACGAGGAAATCGCTTTCAAGAAAGCCTTTCAGGCATTGATCAACTTTGCGGACCACGAATCGCTCGATCTATGCGGGCGGCGTGTTCAATTGTCCGAACCAGTCGATATGCAGGCCGCTGATCCATCACGCACGCGCTTCGAAACCCGCCGCGTAATTCGCAATGGACAGTTTGAACCTGCGGACGGGGCGGCTTGGGATACTGTCCAAGTGTCGTCGCAAGCGACTTATTCCGCAACCGACGACAACCGTCTGACGAATGTGGTGAATGCCGCTAGCATCGCAGTCGGTTCACTGGTTGAAGGCAACGGCGTTGGGCGCGAAATATTTGTCAGCGCGGTCAATGTGGGTGCGCAAACAATCGAGCTAAGTAGCCCCCTATTTGACGCCGAAGGCACGCAGGTTTTCACCTTCACGCGCTTTCAATACATGCTGGATTTCTCGGGCTATGAAAAGCTAAGCCAGTTTATTCTGGACGACATCGAATTTCAGGGTCGCGGTGTTGCAAGCGGCATCATGATGGCGCCAGACGGGTTCACATTCCATGTGCGTGATTGTTTTGTAAATCGACCCAAGAACCGCGGGATCACGTCACCCGGTCGCGGCTGTCAGGGCATGATGATTGACCGCTGCCAATTGATCTCGGACGAGCAGGACGTGCCTGTCGCGAACCGTGTAAGCATTGGTTTCAATGCCAACGCCAATGACGTCAAAATCCGAGATAACCGCACCAGCAAGTTCAAGCATTTCTGCGTGTTGGCTGGGTCTGGCAATCTGATCACCGGCAATCACTGGTTTCATGGTGACGATGAAATCAACGGTGTGCGCAAAGGCGGTATCATTATCACGCAACCAAACCCGAAAACGATTTTCACCGGAAATTACTGTGACAACAACTTCATCGAATGGACGAACGAACATTCCAGTGAACCTGCTTTTGGGGCCCAGTTTTCCTTTGGCGGCCTGACGATCACAGGCAACATGTTCACAACAAACGATGTGGCCGATTGGTTCAATTTTATCGTAATCAAACCTTACGGTCCGGGACATTTCATCAACGGTTTTGCAGTGGTGGGTAACGTCTTTCGGTCGCTCAATGGTCGCATTGACCGGGTCGAACACGTGGACACAACATTTGCTGATCTCGACTATAGCCGGACCCGCAGTTTCGAGTTTTCCGCGAACACGTTCCACAACGTCAACGAACCCGTTTCAAACCCCGCCAGCCTGTCGTTCGAGCAGCAAACAGAGGCCGCGACTTGGGTGATGCAGACGCGCAATGCGCTTCCGTTTGAAGGCTATGCACTGTCAGTTGAAAGCGCCATGCCAGAAGGGCCCGTCACTACTGCAAGCGGTGCCAGTGTCTTCGATTTGCCGTGGTCACTTAGCGAACAAGGGACAGATCGCCGCGATGTACACCTTAACTGGAGCAGTGCCGTAAAGGGGCGCGTTCGATATGCCGTGCGGATGGATCAGACGGTTTAGTCCGCACTTATATAATAAAGAGAAAAAGGCGCCTTTGGGCGCCTTTTTGCGTGATGATATGCTGCGGCGCAGAAAATTGCTGCACTGCCGCATGATTCGGGGTATAGTGCTAGCAAATTCATTTAACCCGAAGGGGATTCCTATGACACCCGCATTCACTTTGACACTTTCCGCCCAAGCCATGACAGCTGCGAGTACGCTGATTGGTCAGCAAATGCGCCTTGCAGATGCTATGATCGATCAGTCCGTAAGCCTGCAGCGCGCAGTGATCACGCCATACTTTGCGTCCGACACGAAAGCGAAGCAGCCTGTCGCTAAGAAAAAGCCAGCAGCCACAAAGCCGAAGACCAAAGTCGCAAAAAAGGCTTCACAACCTGCTGCGAAACCGAAACTGGTAGTCGCGACCAAGCCAGTCGCGACCAAGCCGGTTGAAGTAAAGCCGGTTGAAGCAAAGCCAGTCGCATCCAAGCCGGCCATCGCAACCAAAGCAAAAGAAGCTCCTAAGGCTGTGGTTGCGGCTGCAAAGCCCGAACCAACAACGCCATCCGTTGCTGCCAAAGTTGCTGCGCCTGCGCCAGTCGCCAAGAAACCTGCCAAGGCTGCTAAAAAGGCCCCTGCGGCGGCGCCTGCATCGCCCACTGCAAATCTGGCAGCAGCAGCAAAAAAGCCAACCGCGAATCCGGCACCAGCGCCGCGTGGCAAAACGGTTTCTGTTCCTGACACGCCATGGGAAGACAAAAAAGCCTCTACAAAAGCAAAATGAAAAAACAGCGCCGCGGAACTCGCGGCGCTTTTTTTGCCTGATTTGCGCATAACCAATGCACGCCTTGCATAGTGGGATTGCGCGAACAGGCGTTGTTGATGGACAAGGCGAAGACTACCTCGGTTGTAGATAATTCAACCACTTAGACACCGAGGTACGCCATGTCCATTCGCCCAGACAACACATTGATTTCAAACCGCGAGATGCTGCTAGAGTTGCTTGCAACACCATTCCGTGCGCTTGGTGCGTTGCTGCACCACTTGGCCGAGAACAATTCGCGTACGCAGGCCTTACAAGCGATCGCTGCAATCCCGGAAGCAGAATTGCGCGCCAAAGGCCTGACCCGTACCGATGCCATCAGCATGGCATTTCGCCACGACGCGTAAGGACGCACTGTAAATAAATTAACACCAGTTCACGTGGAAAAGGTGCGCAGATTTACAAATCGCTGCGACACCTCACCGCATGACTTGGATTCGTACAGCTTTTCCCCATGATATGCAGCGGAGGAGGCAGCAGGTGAGATACCTGCGCCATCAAGACTGACCAAGGGGGAAGACGTCATGTCCGATAAAACCTATGCACCATCTGCTGAAATGTCCGCCAATGCGCATGCCGACAAGGCGACTTATGATGCGATGTACGCGGCCTCGATCAATGACCCTGAAGGGTTTTGGGCCGAGCACGGAAAGCGCGTGGACTGGATAAAGCCTTTTACAAAGGTAAAGAACACCAGCTTTGCGCCCGGGAAAGTTGATATCAAATGGTTTGAAGACGGCACACTGAACGTCAGCGCCAACTGCATTGACCGCCATTTGGCGACACGCGGCGATCAAACCGCGATTATCTGGGAACCGGACAGCCCTGACGACGAAGCGCTTCACATCACCTATAAGATGCTGCACGAAAAGACGTCCCTGATGGCCAATAGCCTGAAGGAACTGGGCGTTGGCAAAGGTGACCGCGTCGTACTTTACATGCCGATGATCCCCGAAGCCGCCTATGCCATGCTTGCTTGTGCGCGGATCGGCGCAATCCATTCAATCGTCTTTGCAGGTTTTTCTGCTGATGCGCTGGCTGCGCGGATCAGTGGTTCGCAAGCCAAAGTCGTGATCACAGCCGATGGCGCACCGCGTGGTGGCCGCGTGACCAACCTCAAGGACAGCGTCAACCAAGCACTGATCAACGTCATGCATGACTGCAAATGCCTATGTGTGCGACGTACAGGTCAACAGATCGCTTGGCGTCCCGAGGGCGATTTTTGGTTGCACGAAATGGAAGCCCAAGTCAGCGCAGATTGCCCGCCAACCGAAATGAACGCAGAAGACCCTCTGTTCATCCTGTACACATCCGGTTCGACCGGCATGCCCAAGGGTGTTGTGCACTCCACGGGCGGCTATCTCGTCTACGCGGCGATGACCCATCAATATACTTTTGACTACCACGACGGTGACATCTTTTGGTGTACCGCGGATGTGGGTTGGGTGACTGGCCACAGTTATATCGTCTACGGACCGCTCGCGAACGGCGCGACTACGATCATGTTTGAGGGTGTTCCAACTTATCCCGACGCAGGGCGTTTCTGGGCCGTGTGTGAAAAGCACAAGGTGAACCAGTTTTACACTGCTCCGACGGCCATTCGTGCGCTTATGGCGCATGGAAATGAACTGGTCGAAAAATACGATCTGTCCGACATCAAGGTCCTTGGCACCGTCGGCGAACCGATCAACCCCGAAGCTTGGAACTGGTACAATGATGTGGTTGGCAAAGGCAAAGCGCCTATTGTTGACACATGGTGGCAAACCGAAACCGGCGGGCATCTTCTGACGCCACTGCCCGGCGCGACAGCAACAAAACCTGGTTCTGCTACTCTGCCGTTCTTTGGTATCCAGCCGGTCATCCTAGAGCCGACGTCTGGCGAGGAAATTCACGACACCGCCGCTGAAGGTGTGTTGTGCATCAAGGACAGCTGGCCGGCGCAGATGCGAACTGTTTGGGGCGACCATGAACGGTTTGAAAAGACCTATTTCAGCGACTACAAAAATTACTACTTCACCGGTGACGGCTGTAAACGTGACGCCGACGGCTACTATTGGATCACCGGCCGCGTCGATGATGTCATCAACGTGTCCGGCCACCGCATGGGCACGGCAGAAGTCGAAAGCGCGCTGGTCGCACACGCCAAAGTCGCCGAAGCTGCTGTTGTGGGTTACCCGCACGCCATTAAGGGGCAGGGCATCTATGCTTACGTGACCTTGATGAACGGCCAAGAGCCAACAGAAGAACTGCGTAAAGAGCTTGAAGTCTGGGTCCGCTCAGAGATTGGTCCGATTGCCAAACCCGATCTGATCCAATGGGCGCCTGGCCTTCCAAAAACACGCTCTGGCAAAATCATGCGCCGTATTCTGCGCAAGATCGCTGAAGATGATTTTGGTGCATTGGGTGATACGTCAACTCTGGCCGATCCGTCCGTCGTGGACAATCTGATCGAAAACCGGATGAACCGCAGCGACTGATCTGACCGTCAAAAATGCGACAAGGCCGCGCTGCAAAGTGCGGCCTTTTTGCTGTGCAGCTTACACGGGGACGATGTGCTTTCCCGATGAAAGCCAGTCTGCCTTCCGCATCTCGGGGCCCGTCATATATTCAATGAACAGACGCGCAGGGCTGTCCAAGGGTGCATTCGCCGGATAAATGGCAAAGATTTCAAACGGGCGCGTGCTTTGACTGGGAAGAACTTGCACGATTTGTCCTGCTTTGACGTGATCGATCATCAGGGCCGTGGCTTCGATTAAGAACCCCAAATCAGCCAGCATGAACTGCCGCCCCATTTCGTAGTTGTCACAAGACATGACAATTCGTGGTTCGCGCTGTGGCATGCCTGCGCCCAACAGGCCTGCCAGTGATTTCCACGGTATCCTAAACGTCTCAATGCGATCCCAATCCGCAAGATCGTCAAACGACTTTAGCGCTGGGCGCGTGGCTACGTATTGCGGGGTCGCGAAAATTCCGAGCTTCACGTCCCCGATTTTCTGCGCCTTATATGAACTGTCGTCCAACCCGTCTGCTTTGCCGCGGATTGCAAGATCAAAGGCAGATCCCTCAAGCTGCACACTGTGGTCCGAGATATGTAGCGAAAGCTGGATTTTGGGATAGGCCTTGGCGAAGCCGGTGTAGAATTGGCAAAAGGGCTCGGTTGCGCTGGACGTGTTCATCGTGATCGACAGCTTGCCAACCGGTTGTTCTATGCGGCGATTGACGGCAGCCAGCCCTTCTTGTGCGGCCAAGGTCATCCGCTGCGATGCCGCTAGCAATTCAGCCCCCGCATCCGTCAACGACATCCGGCGTGTTGAACGATACAAAAGCGGCGTGCCCAATTGCCCTTCGAGTTGCGTGATATGGTGGCTGATCACCGAAGGCGAAAGCTTGAGCGATTTTGCGGCAGCGCGAAACGAGCCGAGCTCTGCCACTGTTTGAAAGATCGCAATCGTCCGTAGCTGGTCAATCATTGTTCGATCCTATCGAATTATAATCGCGATTATCACTATCTTATCCAGCAATCTCTTTCATGCAATCAATATGTATACGCTCAATTCAGGGAGCGTTTGGTCCAACAAAAAGGAACAGAACGATGTCTATGATGATTTCAATCGCCCGCGTTTCCACAACCGAAAACCCAATGGAATCTGCCGTCTATGAAGCCGAACACAAGGCAGTATTCGGGGATTCAATGACCATCAAAGCAATCCTGCGCGATCCCAACGATGCGTATCAGGTCGCAGTCGTCGGCGATGTAAAGGATCTCGAAAAAGTCCGCAAAGTCAGCCGCACACCGGAAGGCGATGCAATGATGCGCAAGTACGGCTTTGTTGAACAACTTTCCTACTTCTTGGAGGAATGATCGATGTTGGTACTTTCATTGCTACGCAAGCTCTTCTCACCCGAAACGACACATGTGTCCGAAACAATTACTGATCAAAGGGGGGATGATTATCGTTTGTATTATCAGAGCCATTTTATGTTTGGGTTCCCGCACGCATGGCGATAACCGCGCCTGAGCGCGAAGCTGACGCACATGCAAGACGCTTGGAGAGCCACCAGAACCGCGCAGAATTGCGCGGTTTTTCTATGTATCAGGCGCGAACTTGATGCTGTTAAGGCGGGCCTCGGTGGGGTACCACCATGCTGACTCCTGTTCTAGAAAGCCATCCCGATGCCTGGACCCTGCCTTAAGATGGTGCTCGTGACGCCTGAAATTCCGTACAATACAGGTGCCATCGGGCGGACCTGTGTGGCGTTGAATCTTGAGCTGATCCTGATCAAACCTTACGGCTTTTCCCTTGAGGAAAAAGCTGTACGGCGGGCAGGGATGGATTACTGGAAGCACGTTCAACTGGCCGAATACGACGACTGGGACGCCTTCATAGCTGATCGCAAGCCACCGCGTGACAGCCTGTATTTCTTCGAAGAATATGGCGCAGGCACCGTTTACGACCCCGATTACCAAGAGGATGCTTATCTCGTGTTTGGCTGCGAATCCAAAGGTTTGCCTGCGACGATATTGGACGACATGCACGACCGCACATTCAACTTGCCCATGCTCAATTCAAAGGTCCGGTCGTTGAATTTAGCCAATGTGGCCACGGCCGTCATCTATCAAGCAATGCGCAAACAACTGGGCGGCTAGAGGTCCGAAGCAGCTGCGTTATCCTGCTCCAACTTCACTTTCACCTGTTCGCTGTCCAGCAATTTCACTTCGCGCTGCGGGAATGGAATACTGATGCCATTTTCCGCAAATGCGTCCCAAAGCGCCAAAAAGACATTGCCGCGAATGTTGGTTAAACCGCCTGTTGGGTCTCTGATCCAAAAGCGCAGCACATAATCCACAGAGCTATCTCCGAAACCTACGATATGACAAACCGTGGCTCTGCTGGTCAGCACGCGGTCAACGCCTTGGGTGGCTTCGATGGCAATGCGCCGCACGTCATGGGGGTTGTCAGTGTAAGATGTACCAAAGTTGATATCCAGCCGCACAAAATCGTTTGAATGCGACCAGTTGACCACCTGTCCGGTGATCAGGTCTTCGTTCGGGATCAGGTACTCGCGCCCGTCACGGGTAACGACCGACACATAACGCGCACCAAGTGAGTTGATCCAGCCAAAGGTATCACCAAGGCTGATCACATCGCCTGGCTTAATTGATTTATCCAGCAGGATGATCACACCCGACACAAGGTTCGACACGACCTTTTGCAGACCAAAACCAAGACCCACACCAATCGCACCCGACAGCACCGCCAAACCTGTCAGATCAATGCCAAGGGCGCGCACACCCAGAAAGAAGGCCGCGCCATAAAACGCAATCTGAACGCCTTTGACGATCAGAACCTGCATTGATGGGCTAATGTCCTGATTTGCTTTGACACGTGTTGTTGTCGTCGTCGTGAAGAACCGCGCGAGGCTGATCAAGACGCCAAGGATCACAAGTCCCTGCACAAATAACAAAAGCGAGAACCGAACATCGCCCATGCTGAAGCCGATGCTGTCCAACAACTGCTCGACGGTATCGAGCAGTCCGAGGATCTGCAAAGTGGCCCATGTCCATGCGCCGTAGCGAACAAACTTGCGCAGGGTCGGGCTTTTGATCAGCCGTGTTGCAAAGACGATTGCCAACCATGCAAAGGCAAGGGTGCCGATCACACTCAGCAGATAGCTTCGGCTTGGCCAAGTCACTTCGCGCATCGTGAAGATGACGACCCAGATAAGTGAGACAAAGAAAATCGCACGCAGGCGCTGATGCACAACAACCAGAATGCGCATCCGCCATTTCGGCCAGTTTTCCCGTGAACCCATCCACTCGCGAATGCGCGGGCCAAGTACCGCGCGCAAAAGATGGGCAACGACGAAAACTCCGAATGCGATCACGATTTGATAGAGGTTCCATGTGCGAAACAACGTTTCGACAAACAAGTGCGCTTGAGACAGCAAATCGCTGCTAATGCTCAGCACTTCGTCAATTGCCACCTCAGGCGTATTCTGCGGGGCCGCGATGTCTACGTCTGTCTGGTGCTGTGCCATGTTTGCTTTAATCCAAAATCACTTTGACGAACGTCGCATGACCAACGTCGAACAGGCAAGTGCGACCTTTGCGCCGCAGGAGGGATGAAGTGGTTAAACGTGAAAAGGTGGGCTTGTCTGGCAATAGGTCAAACAGTAGCATGATGTTTGATATAGATTCAGTGAAAGTTTTTCGTAATGTCAATTACCCTTATTTTGCTCCTCATTGCGACTGGCGCACTGATACTTCCCAATATTGGTGGAGGTGATGACGATGACGGAGATGACCGGAACGAAATTCTGGGCGGTCCGGAAGACGACGTCGTCAATGGCACCGAAGAAAATGACTTGATCCGGACATTCCTTGGCAATGACACGATCTACGGAAATGGCGGGAACGATGAAATCCGCGCGGGTGACGGCGATGACTACATCGAGGGCGGCGAAGGTCTTGATTTTATTCGTGGTGGCGCAGGTGATGACGAAATCTACGGCAATGCTGGCGACGACCGCATCATTGCAGACAGCGGTGATGATTACGTCGATGCCGGACTTGGGTCGGATGTTGTGCGTGGTGGCCAAGGCAATGACACTATCTTGGGCGGTATCAACTCAGAGATCGTAGACGGCAAACCGACAGGCAATTTTGGCGCAACGGATCAGCTTTCGGGTGAGGGCGGCAATGATAGGCTTTATGTCTGGGGTGGAAATAGTACGGCTGTCGGCGGTGGTATCGTGCCAAACGATCAATCTGATGATGACGCTTTGATTGCTGTGACCGGCAAGAATTTCTTGACCAACGGGCCGGGTGAAAACATTGATATCGTTTTGGCAAATGCCAGCGATGATCAGATTACATTTGCGACGGTGACCGACTTTAATACTGGCGACGATACGCTCGTTATGACGGTCGATTATGACAGCACAGTCACTAGCGCGGCTGACCTTGCTGACTATGACATCGAAGCGACCTATCGTGACAGCGCAGATGGCGATCCGCGCGGCAACGGCGTCTATGTCGATCTGCGCCTGAATTACGTCGGCGCCGATCCGGAAGGTACGGCACCTGTCGTCGAGGCGTCCCGCGTCTTCCTTGAAGGTCTGACAGCAGCATCTGTGCAAAGCTCACTCAATATCGAATTGCACTTCACCGAAGACGCAAGTTACGTCGATCCGGATAGCACCACGTTCGATGATGGTGACACTGTGTTGGAACGGATTGAAAGCTTCTATGCTCCGACCCCGGTCTAGGAAGTGCTTGTTTAAGACCTGCTAGCATTTAGCAATCGACATGACATTGGTCAGAGACGCAGTTTGGCGTTTCAATTGACCTGTTGTGGTCTTGCGGCAAGTGCCTTGCCCGTGTATCTGACGCTTATGAAAAAGGTTTTTGACATGGATGATCGCGCCCGCCTGCCTTGGCGGTTCTTTGGTGCGCGCAGCACAATCCTAGCCCGCGGGTAACAGCGCCGTTTCCGCACGCCTGACGACCACTGACATTTCAAATACGGGAGAGGACAATGTCCCCCAAAACGATCTATGATAAAATCTGGGATGCGCACGTAGCCCACGAAGCCGAAGACGGCACATGCCTGCTTTATATCGACCGCCATCTGGTCCACGAAGTGACCAGCCCGCAAGCCTTTGAAGGTCTGCGCATGACGGGTCGTACGGTACGCGCGCCTAACAAAACAATCGCTGTGCCCGATCACAATGTGCCTACGACAGCAGGCCGCGATGATCCCAAGAATATGACTGAAGATAGCGCCATTCAAGTCGCAGCACTTGATAGCAACGCCAAAGAATTCGGGATTCACTACTACCCAGTGTCTGACGTCCGTCAGGGCATCGTTCATATTGTTGGACCTGAACAGGGTTGGACATTGCCGGGCATGACCGTGGTTTGTGGCGACAGCCATACAGCTACTCACGGTGCGTTCGGCGCCTTGGCGCACGGCATTGGTACGTCCGAGGTTGAACACGTTCTGGCCACGCAAACGCTGATCCAGAAAAAATCCAAGAACATGAAAGTCGAAATCACCGGCAAGCTGCGCCCCGGCGTGACGGCCAAGGACATCACCATGTCAGTGATCGGCGCGACCGGCACTGCTGGCGGTACGGGTTATGTGATCGAATATTGCGGTGAAGCGATCCGCGATTTGTCCATGGAAGGCCGCATGACGGTCTGCAACATGGCCATTGAAGGCGGCGCACGTGCAGGCCTGATCGCGCCGGATGAAAAGACCTATGAGTACTGCATGGGCCGCCCCCATGCGCCAAAAGGTGCGGCATGGGAAGCAGCGGTCGCCTATTGGAAAACGCTGTTCACCGATGAAGGTGCACATTTCGACAAGGTCATCACGCTGAAAGGCGAAGACATTGCACCCGTGGTCACATGGGGTACGTCCCCCGAAGACGTGCTGCCGATCACCGCAAATGTTCCAGCAGCAAGCGATTTCACAGGCGGCAAAGTCGGTGCAGCCCAGCGTTCACTTGACTACATGGCGCTGACACCCGGCACACCGCTGTCCGAGATCGAGATCGACACCGTGTTCATCGGCTCTTGCACCAATGGCCGCATCGAAGACCTGCGGGCTGCTGCTGCCATCCTGAAGGGCAAGAAAAAGAAAGACGGGCTGCGGGCGATGGTTGTCCCCGGATCGGGCCTTGTACGTGCACAGGCAGAAGAAGAAGGGCTTGCGCAGATTTTCATCGACGCAGGTTTCGAATGGCGGCTTGCGGGTTGTTCCATGTGCCTTGCGATGAACCCAGACCAATTGGCACCGGGTGAACGCTGTGCGGCGACTTCGAACCGCAACTTTGAAGGACGACAAGGGCGGGGCGGTCGCACGCACTTGATGTCTCCTGCAATGGCAGCCGCCGCTGCAATCACAGGCAAACTGACCGACGTGCGGGAGATGATGTAATGCAAAAGTTCACCAAACTCAGCGGCATTGCTGCCCCGATGCCATTGGTCAATATCGACACCGACATGATCATCCCCAAGCAGTTTTTGAAAACGATCAAGCGCTCTGGCCTTGGCGTGAACTTGTTTGACGAGATGCGCTATGACGATGATCGCAACGAGATCGCAGATTTCGTGCTGAACAAACCCCAGTACCGCGACACGCAGATCCTTGTGGCTGGCGAAAATTTCGGTTGCGGCTCGTCGCGTGAACATGCGCCTTGGGCGATTGCCGACTTTGGCATCACCTGTGTTATTGCGCCGTCTTATGCGGATATTTTCTATAACAACTGCTTCAAGAACGGGATCCTACCGATTGCGTTGCCACAAGAGCAGGTTGATGTCTTGATGAAGGACGCTGAAAAGGGATCGAATGCGCGGATCGAGGTTGATCTAGAGGCGCAAACAATCACCTCTTCGGACGGCGATGTGTTCAGTTTTGAAGTTGATGCATTCAAAAAACATTGCTTGATGAATGGCTTGGACGATATCGGTCTGACGATGGAAAAAGTGAAATCCATCGACAGCTTTGAAGCTGCCGCCTCTGCGGCGCGACCTTGGGTCTAAACCCGAACAAATCGACAAACAGTCAAAAAGCCGCAGATGATGCGGCTTTTTGCATTTCAATGACCCTGAAATCGGTGCCAGTGCGTTGGATTCATTGACCGACCCGACCACCCAAGGGCGAGTGATCTTGGAAAAATCGGCGTAATCGGTTGCAATCAAGCATCACTCCAATGTCTAATTGGGGAATAGTAAGCAATTATTTAGCAATGACATTGATGGGTCTGATGTGATTTGATCAGGTTAAAGCAATGAAAACCGAGTAAAACTTTGAAATAGGCACGCATATGCGCAGCGTGCGACTTTTGCGAACTCTGACGAGGGAAAAAGACAGTGTTGTTTCGATTGCCGGGCGCATTAGCAAGGGCCGCGTTGGTTGTGATGTTGATCGTCATGCCGTTCGCGCTGCTGCCTGACAGCAATACGGACAGCACGCAAATTGTTGCTCTTATCGCGATCTTTGGCGCACTTTTCACGATCGTCGAATATAGCGCGAAAAGCCCCAGCCTTGTCGAATTTCGCGACGCCCCCCCATTTAACCGCGTCCGTTTTTCTGCGCTTTTCGGCACAGTCTTGTGCCTTTCGGTGATCTTTCGCGGTGAAAATGCGCCGTCCGAGGTGACAGCCTTTTTTCAAAATAGCGGATCCCAAATCGGTCTTGCCATTGATTTCGCCTATTCACCTGTTCGGCTGATGGTGATGATGATGCCCGAAGGAACCGATGCGGCAGTTATCCAGCGACTGCGCGACGCGGCAGGGTTGAGTTATCTGTTATCGCTCTTTTCAGTGATCTGGTTTGTCATCTTGCTGCGTCTCTATCATTGGCCGCGCCGGACAGAGGCATTCAATGTCTGGATCAACCTGCCAACATTTGACCCGACTTCCGGTGGTGATGTCGTTAAGCGCCTTAGACGCGACGGGCGCATTAACATTGTATTAGGGTTTTTGCTGCCCTTCTTGGTGCCAGCGGTTATCAAGATGGCGGCATTGCTTGGCACGCCGATCAATCTTGATAGCGCACAGACTTTGATTTGGACTGTATCCGCATGGGCATTCCTGCCTGCCAGTATACTGATGCGAGGAATTGCACTCAGCCGCGTCGCGCAGATGATTCATCTGCAACGCTTGCGCGCCTACGCACGCGACGAAACCCAAGGTGTTATGGTTCTCTGATCCTGTCCCTCTGGGCGACCTGCGTTCAATCGGATGGAGTGCGCGTCGCAACATTTGCAGCACCACTTAGCCGCGACGGCCCCGGGCTTTTGCTGCGAGATCTCAACAAAGGCGATGACGATAGTCTGAACGCGATTGCGGCTGCGATCATTCAAGCGGCACCCGACGTACTGGTCCTGACAGATTTTGACTATGACCTTGACGGTCTTGCACTTGCTGCTTTTGCCCAGATGTTTGACGGGCGCTATCCCTTCATGTTTGCGCGAACCCCCAATTCTGGTTTCGCGACAGGCTATGATATTGATGGCAACGGGCGCACTGGTGATGCCCGCGACGCGCAGGGCTATGGTCGCTTCGCAGGTGATGGCGGGCTTGCGATATTATCGCGTTTCCCGATTGAAACGGGCGAAGTGGTCGACTTTAGTTCCCTGCTTTGGCGCGATGTGCCGGACGCGGTTCTGCCGCAGATAGATGGACAGCCCTTTTTCGTATCCGGTATTCTGGACGTGTTGCGCTTGTCCTCTACTGCGCATTGGATTGTACCGATCCGTCTGCCTGAAGAGACCAAAGTTTCCATCATGGCCTTTTCCGCGACACCACCCGTCTTTGACGGCCCCGAAGATATGAACGGTATGCGCAGCCGCGATGAATTGCGATTGTGGGAACATGTCTTGGACGGGCGTTATGGGCCGCCACCGGATCGCTTTGTTGTTGTAGGAAACAGCAATCTTGATCCAGTGAATGGGGATGGGGACAGCGCTGCTATGCAGGCCTTTTTGTCCCGACCTGACATCCGCGACCCCCATAAGGGGATCACGAATGCCGATTGGGGCGACGGTGGCCCAGGAAAGTTGCGGGTCAGCTACGTGTTGCCTTCGACCAACTGGCGGATCGTTGGCGCAGGAACGCAAAGTCCTGCCTTAGATGCTGTTACCGACGGGCAAGGCGATGCTATTGCTGGTCCCCATAGCCTTGTCTGGGTGGATATCGGTCGGTAGTCCGGCCAGCATGACATCCCGCGGGCCGGTCGGGATAAACGCGGGCAGCAAGCGGTCAAATTTCTTGGCGCTTATCGTATGAGGCATCTCGTATAAGTACCGCATCTCGCGCATTTCGCGTGCCAGTTCCCAAAATGGGCTGAGAACAGCCATGATCCACCACGGAAACCGTTTGACCTTGATCTTGCGACCAGTGGCTTGCGCAACACAGCGACGTAAATCGTTGGCTGTAAAGCTGTGACCCGGAAACGGGATGTCCTCAAACGCGTTCAATTCATGGCGTTTCTCGGCCAGTTGAACCGCAGCGCGCGCCCAGTCAGGGACATAGGCATAGGCCTGCAGCGTGTCGGGGTCTGCTGCTGCTGTTAACGTCCCTTTCGCAATCTCGCGCATCAGCAACATGCTCATGATATCGCCATTGCCGTCAGGATCGATAAAGTTTCCAGCGCGCAAAACGATGGTTCGTACGCCCGACGCTTGATAGCTTTGTTCCATCGCTATCCGAACGCGGCCCTTTTTCGTGTGCGCATTTTGCGGAGTGTCTACATCCAGAATTCCCGGCTGGTCGCCGTAGTTGTAGATATTTCCGGGGATGATGACTGTCGCATTGCTGGCCTTGGCTGCTGCAATCACTTGCGCGGTAATCGCGGGAATTGTGCGTTCCCAATCATGGTAGGCTGGCGGGTTCAGCCCGTTGACGATCACATCAACACCTTGTGCGGCGTTGATCATATTATCTGTCTTGCGGTTGAACTGGCGGACATGCCAGCCCGCATTCCAAAATGCCTCAGACGCGCGGCTGCCGATTTTGCCCGATCCGCCAAGAATAAGTACTGTGGACTGCATATGACTGTTCCTTTGAAAAGTTGATAAGCAGACAGTCACCCGGTTTTGGAATAAAATAAATTGCCAGATTGCGTTGGTCATGTATTCATAATTGAATGGATAACTCACTGGATACACTCGACTGGTCACTTGTTCAGGCATTCCTTGCTGTTGCCGAAACGGGCAGCCTGTCAGCGGCAGGGCGGCTTCTGGGAACCAGCCAGCCAACACTCGGACGCCAGATCAAGACTATCGAAGCCCAACTTGGGGCCGAACTGTTTTACCGCCAGCCGCGCGGATTTTCCTTGACCAAAACGGGCGCAGAGCTGGTCGCGCCTGCGCGTGCAATGCAAGACGCCGTTCGCCAAATCGCGCTGACCGCAGCGGGCCAACAGGCAAGACTAGAGGGGACCGTGCGCATCACGGCAAGTGTCGCATTTTCGGTCATGCATTTGCCGCCCATCATTGCGGGTATCCGGCGGTCAGAACCCCAAATCGCAATTGAATTGGTAGCCAGTGATGACAGCCGTAACTTGCTATACCGCGAAGCTGACATTGCCGTACGCATGTACCGGCCAACGCAGCTGGATCTGGTCACGCAACACATCGGTGATATTCCTTTGGGTATCTTTGCAGCCCATTCGTATATCGCGGAAAGGGGCTTGCCGCGCTCTGTTGATGATTTGTTGCGCCATGATTTTGTAGGCTACGATACAAACACCGAAATTATCGCGGGCTTTAACGCTGCAGGCGTCCCGATCGACCGCGATTTTTTCAAAACACGATGCGACGACAACATTGCTTATTGGGAACTGGTGCGGGCAGGCTGCGGGATCGGCTTTGCGCAGGCCGAGATCGGGAGATCGGATCCGGCGGTCGCACAAATCGACCTTGCACTACCACTGCCGACGCTTCCTGTTTGGCTGACTGCCCATGAAGCGATGCGCCAGACCCCACGGATCAGGCGGGTTTGGCAACTTTTGCAAGAAGGTCTTCGCCCGTTGGTATCTTGAACCTTGCGCCCCATCGCGCTAGGGCAATCGCAACATATTTTAGCAAGGACATGACCCATGGCAAACCCTTCTCTGTTGATCCTCGCCGGCGACGGCATCGGCCCCGAAGTGATGAACGAGGTCAAGCGCGTTATCGGCTGGTTTGGCGACAAACGTGACCTGAAGTTTGACGTCTCGGAGGATCTTGTCGGCGGTGCCGCCTATGACGCGCACGGCGTGCCTTTGCACGACGACACGATGGCAAAGGCGCAAGAGGTCGATGCAGTTCTGCTGGGTGCCGTGGGTGGCCCCAAGTATGACAACCTCGACTTCAGCGTAAAGCCTGAACGTGGCTTGCTGCGTTTGCGTAAAGAGATGGACCTGTTTGCAAACCTGCGCCCCGCGCAGTGCTTTGATGCGCTGGCGGACTTTTCCTCGCTGAAAAAAGACATTGTTGCAGGTCTGGATATTATGATCGTGCGCGAACTGACCTCTGGCGTTTATTTTGGCGAACCGCGCGGCATCCACATGGAAGACAACATGCGCGTGGGCATCAACACCCAGCGCTATACCGAAGCCGAGATCGAGCGCGCCGCACGCGCCGCTTTTGATCTGGCCCGCAAGCGGAACAACAAGGTCTGTTCCATGGAAAAGGCCAACGTCATGGAAAGCGGAATCCTGTGGCGCGATGTCGTGACCGAGGTGCATCAGGCCGATTACGCCGATGTGGAACTAAGCCATATGTATGCCGACAACGGCGCGATGCAGTTGGTACGCGCGCCCAAGCAGTTCGACGTGATTCTGACCGACAACCTGTTTGGCGATATTCTGTCCGACTGCGCCGCGATGCTGACAGGGTCTCTGGGCATGTTGCCATCCGCGTCACTTGGCCTGCCAATGGCGAATGGCCGTCCTAAGGCGATGTACGAACCGGTTCATGGGTCTGCGCCTGACATCACGGGCCAAGGCAAGGCGAACCCGATTGCGTGTATCCTGAGCTTTGCGATGGCGCTGCGTTATTCCTTTGATGAGGGCGCAGAGGCGGATCGTCTTGAGGCCGCAATCGAAAAGGTGCTTGCTGACGGCGCACGCACCGCGGACCTGATGGGTCCAGAGGGTGGTACGCCGCTTAGCACGACTGAAATGGGTGATGTAATCCTTGCCGCACTCGACGCGAGCGTCTGATGTCGCCGAATGCCAAAGGTGCGCTTCTGGCGCTGCTGGCTTTCGGCATTTTCTCGACACATGACGTTGTCGTAAAAATTCTGGGCGGGGTTTATTCCCCGTTCCAGATCGTCTTTTTCAGTGTCCTGCTTAGTTTTCCTTTGGCAACCGTGATGATGATGCGGGACGCAAATCCCGGCACACTCGTACCACGCCACCCTTGGTGGCTGGCATTGCGCACAGGGGCGGCGGTCGTCACGGGCGTGTCGGTGTTTTACGCTTTTTCGGTTCTACCTTTGGCGCAGGTTTATGCCATCCTTTTTGCAGCCCCACTGCTGATCACGATCCTTGCAATTCCCGTGCTGGGCGAAACAGTACGATTGCGCCGCTGGATCGCGGTTATCGTTGGCCTTGTGGGCGTTTTGGTTGTCTTACGACCGGGCGAGACTGAATTTTCGCTGGGTCATCTTGCAGCACTTGCCGCCGCAATCGGTGGTGCGTTGGCGTCGATTGTGGTCCGCAAGATTGGCAACGAAGAGCGGCCTGTCGTGATGCTGCTTTATCCGATGATGGTAAATTTCATTCTTATGGCTTGTGCATTGCCTTTTGTTTACGTGCCAATGCCAATCGAACATCTGGGCTTGCTTGCGATCATCGCGACTTTCGCGTGGTTTGCCAGCCGTCTTGTGATCGCTGCGTACCAAGCGGGTGAAGCTGCGATTATCGCGCCGATGCAATACAGCCAGATCATTTGGGCAAGCCTGTTTGGTTACTTCTTCTTTGACGAATCCATCGACCAGGCCACTGCCATCGGTGCCGGAATTATTATCGCCAGTGGCATGTATATCGTCCTGCGCGAAAGCCGCAGCGGGACATCAATGAACACACCGGTATTGCGCACACGGTCCCGTTCGGAAACGGGCACAATTCCGCGTGTCTCTTTGTTTATGCGATTGGCAGGAAAGACACCGCCAAGGCAGGATAAGGGCTAGCGGGCCTCTGGCGGCGCAAAGCTGTGTGGGTTCGCGCGGGCCCAACGTTCACGGTAGATCGGATTGTCGTCACCGTCATCCAACAAAAAGCCCTCACGCAGGTAGGCGTAAACATCTGCCGCTTCGGTCATTTGTCCATCACCCTGTCGGGTCATGAAGTGGTAGGGCAAGAACCCGCAAGGATCGTCCAGACCAGCAGCCCCGGCCATTTCACCCAATGCCCTGAGCGTATTCGCATGAAAACGCGCGACACGTTGGCCCTTGTCGGACACATTCAACGCCTTTTGCCGCATCGGATCTTGGGTTGTGACACCCACAGGGCAGTGGTTGGTGTGACAGGCTTGGGCCTGAATACAACCGATTGCGAACATATAGCCGCGGGCCGAGTTGCACCAATCGGCGCCCAATGACAGCGCACGCGCGATATCAAAGGCACTGATGATCTTGCCAGCCGCGCCGATCTTGACCTGATCGCGAATGCCAGCACCGCGCAGCGTGTTATGTACGAACGTCAGGCCATCAATCATCGGCATGCCGACATGGTTGGCAAACTCAAGCGGTGCCGCTCCGGTACCGCCTTCGGTCCCGTCAACCACGATAAAGTCCGGGACGATGTCCGTTTCCAACATTGCCTTGACCATGCACATAAATTCGCGGCGGTGGCCTATGCAAAGCTTGAAGCCAACAGGTTTGCCGCCCGACAATTCGCGCAGTTGACCGACGAACTGCATCAACTCTAATGGTCCGTCGAATGCGCTATGTGCTGCAGGCGACACACAGTCCACGTCCATCGGAATGTCACGGGCTTCCGCGATCTCCGGGGTGATTTTGGCCGCGGGCAGCATGCCGCCGTGGCCGGGCTTTGCACCTTGGCTAAGCTTGATCTCGATCATCTTGACCTGATCGTCGCTTGCCTGCTCTTTGAATTTGTCAGCGTTGAATGTGCCGTCATGATTGCGACACCCGAAATACCCGGAGCCGACTTCATAAATCAAATCGCCGCCTTCTTGGCGGTGATAGCGGCTGATGCCACCCTCGCCAGTGTCATGGGCAAAACCGCCCAGCTTTGCGCCTCTGTTCAAGGCTGCAATGGCATTGGCGGACAGCGCCCCGAAACTCATGGCCGAGATGTTATAAAGCGAAGCATCATAAGGCTTTGTGCAATTCTTGCCGCCAACAGTCAGACGAAAATCGGTATTGTCGAAATGGGTGGGCTGCACCGAATGGGTCAACCAAGAATAGCCAGCTTCGTACACCCGTTCGTGGCTGCCAAAGGGGCGTTTGTCTTCGGCCCCTTTCGCGCGCTGATAGACCAGTGAGCGTTGTTCGCGGCTGAACGGCTGTTCTTCTTGATCGCCTTCGATCAAATACTGGCGAATTTCAGGGCGGATCTTTTCGAACAAGAACCGCAGATGTCCCAACAATGGATAGTTCCGCAAGATCGCATGATGTTCTTGCCGTAGGTCGTGAATGCCAAGCAGTGTCAGCGCGCCAAAGATAGCCGCAAGGATGAACACCCAAGGTGCCCAAAATCCGGTAATCAGACAAATCACGGTTAAACCCGCAACGATTACGAATGTCGTGTAGCGTTGCAGCGAAATCAATTCTTGCACGGCGAACTCTCCCTCTTTGAAGGGTACACTATGCGGCTGTTTTGCTTAATAAAAGGGCGCTTATGGAAAACTGGCGCTTACCTGGCTTTCATTGACGTCAAAAGTCAGGCGTGACGCCGGGCAAATCAAGCGCCTTGATCAGGTCGCGTAACTCCTGCCGCGCCGCTACATTCGAGATATTCATCCCCTTAACCCCAACATCACGCAGATCAAGCAAAGTTAGACCACGCGGAAACAGCTCTCGGAAAATGACGCGCTCGTTAAAGCCGGGGGCGGTGCGGAATCCAATGCGTCTGGCCAGTTTCGCAAGCGCACGGTGCATCTTTTCTTTGTTGACCATCGCTTGCGCACCTAACCGGTTGCGCACCACGATCCAGTCAATCGGCTTTAGACCGGCCTGACTGCGCAATTGGCGGGCATTCCAGACCATCTCTGCATAGACCGACGGGCCAGTAATTTCTTCACCATCACTGTCGACGTGGGCCAGCAAATCGAAGTCGATAAAACTGTCATTGAGTGGTGTAATCAGCGTATCCGCCAGCGAATGCGCGACCTGACTAAGCCGTGTATGTGATCCTGGGCAGTCAATCAGGATGAAATCTGCATCCGCTTCCATCTTGGCCACAGCCATCGACAAACGGTGATCAAATGAATTTTCTCCGGGTTTCAGGACGCTCTGATCGATCTCGGGCAATTCGTGGTAGGACGGGGTCGGAAGGTAAAGCCCCTTCTTATCCATAAAGGCCTTTCGATTATGGATATACCGACCCAATGTCTTTTGGCGCAGGTCCAGATCAAGTGTGCCTACTTTATGCCCCATACGCGCAAGTGCTGTCGCCACATGCATAGATACAGTCGACTTACCCGCGCCGCCCTTTTCGTTGCCGACAACAATAATATGCGCCACTGGACGATTCCCCACCATTCGAAGCTTTCGACCACTATATGGTGTGGTTGCCACAAGGGAAAGCAGAGGCAACACCCGTAGCGTCCTTTTTCGCAGGACCTTGACAGGGCGGTGGGAAAGCATCATGTGCCACTCAACCGACGCATCCTGCCGCGTGAGCAGAGCACGACCAAAGGTCTATGCAATGCGTCGTCTAACCTCAGGTTCCCACATCACGCAGGGGTCCCGCGCCAAATCGGCGCCCGGACAATGTGGTCTCGGCAGTCAGCATATTGGCGCAACCTTGCACGGGTTCATGGCATTTTGCCGTGGGCTAAATGATATGCGCGGACCACAGGTTCGCAACAAATAGGATATCCATTCATGGATTTTGACATGCTGGGCCTCGCGCCCCGACTGATTGCCGTACTTAAAGAACAAGGGATCACTGATCCCACTCCGATTCAAACCCAAGCTATCCCGCACGCCATGAATGGCCGCGATGTGATGGGCCTTGCCCAAACCGGCACCGGTAAAACGGCGGCCTTTGGTTTGCCGATGATCCACGCGCTGATGAAGGCCGGCGTAAAGCCGAACCCGAAAAGCGTCCGTGGTCTGGTGCTTGCACCGACACGTGAACTGGCCAAGCAGATTGCCGAAAACCTGACCGCCTATACGAAAGGCAGCCACCTCAAAGTGGCGCTTGTAGTGGGTGGTGCTGGCATCGTGGCACAGACCAAACGTCTGGCTGGTGGTGTTGACTTGCTGGTCGCGACACCTGGTCGTTTGATCGATCTCTTGGATCGTCGCGCTGTACGTCTGGACGAAACAATCTATCTGGTCCTCGACGAAGCTGACCAAATGCTCGACATGGGTTTCATCCACGCATTGCGCCAGATCGCGCCGCTACTGGCAAAAGATCGTCAGACGATGATGTTCTCGGCTACCATGCCGAAACTGATGTCTGAATTGGCGGGAACATACCTGACGGATCCGGTTCGCGTTCAAGCAAACCCACCGGGCCAAGCGGTGAAGAAGATCAACCAGTCTGTTCACTTTGTTGCGCAGGCCGCCAAAACCGACCTGCTGGTCGAGTTGCTGGACAAGCACCGGGATGAACTGGCGCTGGTCTTTGGTCGCACCAAACACGGCTGTGAAAAGCTGTATAATGTTCTAGAGAAAAAAGGCTTTGCTGCTGCGTCTATTCACGGCAACAAATCCCAAGGGCAACGTGATCGCGCGTTGGCGGCTTTCAAATCAGGCAAAGTACGTGTGCTGGTGGCGACTGATGTCGCGGCCCGTGGTCTTGATATTCCTGATGTGCGCTACGTCTATAACTACGATCTGCCCAATGTCGCGGAAAACTATGTCCACCGGATCGGTCGAACGGCGCGTGCCGGTGCGGATGGCAGTGCTGTTGCATTGGTTGCACCTGACGAGATGATCGAACTGCAGGACATCGAAAAAGCGATGAAGGAAACGATCCCTGTCGGGTCCGGTCGCGCTTGGGAAATTCAGCCCGGTCAGAAAAAGCGGCCTAATGGTGGCGGCGGCGGTGGCCGGCGTGGTGCTGGCGGCGGCGGTGGAAACCGTGGTGGCGCACAACGCGCTGGCGGTAAGCCCGGTGGTGGCGCAAAACGCCGCAATGGCGGCGGGGGCGGCGGAGGCCGTTCGCGCAACAGCTCTGCCGCTTAAACTGCGTCAGCTTTGTTAAAGAGAATAGAGAACGCCACCTGACATTTCAGGTGGCGTTTTTTTTGATCACATGATCAGTAGGCGTCGAAATCAATGTCTGAAATTATGCTGTGCTCAAGTCACGAGTTGAGATAGCCACCCAAAATCGCAACGAACGCGCCAATGTGAACGACCATGATTGCACGGTCTTTCCACATGACGCCGACCAAGAACCAAAGTGCGATCCCGACAACAAAAGCCAAGACGTTCCATGGAACGATGTTGAGGCCAGTTAGGCCGTAACCAACCAGCTGAACGACTGTGGCCGTCCATTTTACGATATCTACGCGTTTCATAGAGCTGTCTTCCGGTATGTTGATGGGCACAGTCACTGTGTCTTTGACCGTCGAAATCACCGTCTATGTGGAATGTCGGAATGCCACTAGTCGGTTTGCGCCAAGGTATCCCGCATTTGCGCAGCGCTTCGGCCCGCAAATCGCCGAAGTTGTGCAGACCATTCGCGCAGGAGGCTAG
>UPTN01000234.1_pt1 | contig 30702 bp, 26 predicted proteins | sample 2160111 | NCBI WGS metagenome assembly UPTN01 (sample SAMN06265058, study PRJEB28932) | marine metagenome | isolation source: Columbia River Estuary | place: USA:Columbia River Estuary, USA | collected 2014-05-05
GGGCATAACTGGTGGTGCTTGACCGTCGATGCAGATGAATTGCTCGTGTACCCTTCGTATCAAATCCGTGACCTAAAATCGTTGACGGGATGGCTGGATGACAAAGGCTTGCCGTCCTTTGGTGCGCTGATGCTGGACCTGTATCCAAAGGGACCGCTTGAGGATGCACGCTATGCCCCTGGCGATGATCCGATGCGCACGCTTTGCTGGTATGATGCTGACAACTATCGCCACAGGTATCATCCGTATTACGGCAACCTTTGGATCCAAGGCGGTGTCCGCGACCGCGTCTTTTTCAGTACGGAGCCTGATCGCGCACCGACGCTGAACAAGACCCCGCTGGTTCGCTGGAGCCGCCGGTATGCGTACGTCAGTGCCACCCATCAAATCCTGCCCCGACACCTGCATGACGTCTTTGATCCCGAAGAAGACAGCAAGGCGACCGGTGTTTTGTTGCACACGAAATTCTTGCCACTGGTCGGTGCCAAATCTGCAGAAGAGATGACGCGTAAACAGCATTTCGAGAACACAAATCTTTACGTTCACTATCACCAAAAGCTGACCGAGAATCCGACCTTTTGGTATGAAGGGTCATCAAGCTACGAAGGATGCGACAAACTGGTTGCACAAGGGTTGATGTCAAAGGGCACTTGGGTCTGATATGCGTCGATCAAAGCGCAAAAACGAGTAGCGGCTATTTTGGGAATACTGACTTCATATAGGCTGCGGTGGCAGCGTAAGCGTTGGCGCTTGCGGGCGCTGCGCAGTGGTCGGGCGCTAACGGCAACCGCAAACCGCACAAACCGGATTGCGCCGGATGATGTATTGTTATTTTGCACCTTCCGAAACGAAGACACGCGGTTGCCCTACTTTCTTTCATATTACCGCCAACTTGGAATCAACCATTTCATTATGGTCGATAATGACAGCAGCGATGGCGGCGCGGCCTTTGCTTTGGAACAGCCGGATGTGTCGCTTTGGTCGACCAAGGCGGCATATGGTGATGCGCGATATGGCATGGATTGGCTCACCTATCTGCAAGGCAAGTACGCGCCGGGTCATTGGGCCCTGACCGTGGATGTAGATGAATTCTTCGTCTATCCGTTTTGTGACACGCGCCCGATCAGTGCGTTGGCCGATTGGCTTGATGCGTCACAAGTACGGTCCTTTGGGGCGATGTTGCTGGACATGTATCCGAAGGGCCCCGTGGGACAGACGACTTATGAAAAGGGCGATGACCCTTTTGAGACCGCGCGCTGGTTTGATCCCGGCAATTACATCATGATCAAGAACGAGCTCTTGCAGAACCTCTGGATCCAAGGTGGACCACGCGCGCGCACGTTCTTTGCCAGTAAGCCCAAGCAAGCCCCAGCCCTGAACAAAGTACCGTTTGTGAAGTGGCAGAGGCCCTATACCTACGTCAGCTCGACCCACATGATTCTGCCCCGCGGGTTGAACCTTGTTTACGACCAGCAAGGGGGGGAAAAGACCTCGGGCATTCTACTGCACGCGAAATTCCTGAATACATTTGGTGATCGCGCCGTAGAAGAAGCACAGCGAGGCGAGCATTATCAAGACGGTCGCGAATACAAATCCTACGCTGATATTCATGGCGCCGACCCCGATCTTTGGTGCCAATGGAGCGAGCAATACATCAACTGGCGCCAGCTTGAGATTCTTGGCCTGATGTCGAAAGGAAACTGGGCATGACGCTAGGTGTGATCATGCTGGTGCATACCGGTTTCGACCGCGCTGAACAGATGGTGCGCCATTGGGCCGATGCAGGTTGCCCTGTCGTGGTTCATGTCGACAGCAAAGTCGACAAGGCGACGCATGACCACTTTGTGCAGGCGTTATCGGATGCACAAAGTGTCCGGTTTTGCGCGCGGCATCGCTGCGAATGGGGAACTTGGGGTTTGGTGGCTGCGTCCCAAGCTGCCGCTACAATGATGTTAGAGGAATTTGCGGAAGTCTCGCATGTGTTTCTAGCGTCCGGATCATGCCTGCCGCTACGCCCTGTGCAGGAACTGATGGCTTATCTGGATGAACGACCGGACACTGACTTCATCGAAAGTGCGACGACGGCTGACGTGCCGTGGACTGTCGGCGGCTTGGACCGCGAACGTTTTACGTTGCGGTTTCCGTTTGCATGGAAGAAGCATCGCAAGCTGTTCGATCTGTTTGTAAAGCTACAACAACTCGTCGGGTTCAAACGCAAAATTCCCGATGGCCTTGTCCCGCACATGGGATCGCAATGGTGGTGCCTGACCCGTCAGACGCTTGATGCGATCTTGCAGGATTCAAACAGACCAGCTTTTGATAAATACTTTCGTACGGTCTGGATCCCCGATGAAAGCTATTATCAAAGCCTTGTCAGACTTCATGCGCGTCAAGTTGAAAGCCGCTCTTTGACGTTGGCGAAATTCGACTACCAAGGAAAACCACACATCTTTTTTGATGATCATCTCGAGTTGCTGCAGCGGTCTGACTGTTTTGTGGCGCGTAAGATCTGGCGCGATGCAGATGTGCTTTATCAGACTTTTCCGCTACCGCTCGATCCTGACAGAGCCGGCGCAAAGCCCAACACCGGCACGGTTGACCGCTTGTTTTCCCATGCAGTCGAGCGGCGCACATTGGGGCGTCCGGGTCTTTACATGCAAAGCCGTTTTCCCAGCGTCGACCGCGAAAATGGTGTCGCGGCAGCACCTTATGCAGTTTTGCAGGGCTTTGATGATGTGTTTCCTGATTTTCAGGCGTGGTTAACCAAGCAGACCGAGGCTGAGGTTCACGGGCATCTTTTTGCCAAAGACCGCGTACACTTTGCAGACGAAAGCAAGATATACCGTGGCGGGCTATCCGACCATCCGCGGTTGCGCGATTATAACGCCAAGATGTTTCTGACCAATCTGATCTGGAATGGACGCGAAGATCATCACTGCTTTCAATTCGGACCCGCCGATAGCCAAGAGGTGCGCTGGACACTGGCAAAAGACACGAACGCAAGCATCTGGGTAATTTCCGGCGCATGGTCAATTCCGTTATATCTATCAGGCCGATCCGCCAGCGAAGTCCGTGCAGAGGCGGCCCGGCTGCAAAGGATCGAAAGCAGGTTCCTGAAAACACTGCGCGGGCCTCACGCACACGCGCGGATCAAGATTACCACGTTGGCAGACTTCATCGAGGCGCCGATGGACATGCTGCAAGCCATCATCGACCAAATCGCAGGTCATAAAGGTAAAGCATTGACCGAAATACCAAAAATGGCGGATTTGACCGGTTTGGCAAAGTTCTTGCAAGACCTGCGGAACCAAGGGATGCACCCGTTTCTGACGGGTGATATTACCCAAAGCAACACGCGTCATGTGCGGGCACGTCCACGCCGCAAACCTTATATTGTGGCCGGAAAATGAACAGTTTTGACTACTTCATCGTGCTCGCGGAAATGCGCACAGGGTCCAATTTCTTGGAAGCAAACCTGAATATGCTTGAAGGGGTCAGCTGTCACGGCGAGGCGTTTAACCCTTCTTTCATCGGACATCCGAAAGCCGAGGATCTGCTTGGCATCGATCAGGCCACCCGCGAGGGGGACCCTCAGCGTTTACTTGATAAGATCAAAGAAAGCGATGTTTTGGCAGGCTTTCGGTTCTTCCACAATCATGACCCGCGCGTGCTTCAAACATGTTTGGATGATCCGCGATGCGCGAAAATCATTTTGACCCGCAATCCGGTAGACAGTTTCGTCAGTTGGAAAATTGCGCAGGCAACAGGTCAGTGGAAACTGACGAATGCGACGCATGCGAAGGCGCTCGCTATCGATTTTGATGGGGCCGAATTCGCAGTTCATCTCGAAGCGCTGTTGGCGTTTCAAGCGCAGGTGCAACACGCGCTTCAAACGACAGGTCAGACTGCGTTCTATATCGGCTATGATGACTTGCGGGATGTCGATGTCGTGAATGGGTTGGCGGCTTTTTTGGGGACTGATGCGCGACTGTCAAACATCAACAAGAAGCTAAAGAAACAAAACCCGGAACCGCTCGAATCCAAAGTCCGCAACTTTGACGAGATGCAGCATGCCTTGCGCGAGCTGGATCGTTTTGATTTGGGGCGCACCCCAAATTTTGAACCAAAACGTGGGCCGGCAATTCCTACCTATGTTGCGGCACCGAAAAGCGGGTTGCTTTATGTGCCGCTTCGGTCAGGTCCGGATGCGGCTATCCGCAAGTGGCTTGGTGCGATTGATGGCGGGACGGCGGCCGATGTGATGACGCAGTTTTCACAGCGATCATTGCGCGATTGGGAAGAATCGCGCCCGCAGCACCGCAGCTTTGCTGTCTTGCGCCATCCAGTTGCGCGTGCGCACGCCGCGTTTTGCGACCGCATCCTGTCCAACAAAAAGGGCAGCTTTCCAGAACTTCGGGCTAACCTGCGTAAAGTGCATAAAATGCCCATTCCGGACGGCGGCACAGATTTTTCGGGCGATGACGGGTATGATGATAACGCGCACCAGGCCGCGTTCATCGCGTTCTTGAAGTTTCTCAAGAATAACCTGTCCGGGCAGACGAGCATTCGCGTTGATCCCTCTTGGGCCAGTCAACACACGTTGCTTCAGGGTGTGGCGCAGTATGCAGTGCCTGATGCGATCTTGCGTGAAGATGATTTGCACAGAGATCTGCCACATCTGGCGGCCCAAATTGGTCGTGAAGATTGCCCTGTTTGGTCAGAAGGCCTGCACGCGCAGCATGAGCGACTTGCAAGGATCTATGACGTGCGCATTGAAGACGCTGCGCGCGATGCCTATGCGCGGGATTATCGAGCCTTCGGATTTGATAGTTTTCGTTAAGCGGCTTGGGAAGAGTGCACTTCTGTCAGAATAGTGTGCAACGTACCGACGCCTGTATTTGCACGTAGCTTGGCGCAAACAGCTTCATCGCGCAGCGTACGCGATACAAGAGCCAATGCTTTCAGATGTTCGACGCCTGCATTTTCTGGGGCGAGCAGTGCAAAAACCAGATCAACAGGCTGACGATCAACGGCGTCAAAGTTAAGCGGTTTTTCAAGACGCAGAAACAATCCGACAACACGGTCAACACCGGCCAAACGCGCGTGGGGCAGAGCGATGCCTTGACCGACACCCGTTGGGCCAAGCCCTTCGCGGTCGATCAAAGCGTCGATAACAAGTGTTGAATCAAGCCCATAGCTTGCTTCGGCCAGTTCGCCCAGATCATGAAAGAGACGCTTTTTGCTGGTGCAAGATGAAATGGTCTTCACCGCATCATGCTTTAGAATTGTGCCAAGTTGCATCAACTTTGTCTCTCATAGTTTGGACGTTGTCTGTCAGGATGTTTTCGGATCGACCCAGCCGATGTTTCCGTCTTCACGCCGATAGACCACGTTTATCTGATTGTTCTTTTCGTTCCTAAAAACCAGAACCGGTGCACTCGCGATTTCCATTTGCATAACCGCTTCCCCAACCGACAGTGCAGGAATCTTTGATTCCGTCTCTGCTACAATGATGGGGCTGGAGTCATCGTGCCCAGTCTCTTCAGTCTCTTCCCTTGATTCGAGGATATATGACCCTGCATCCGAAAGTTCAACAGGATGTACCCGGTCGCGATGGTGGTCCTTAAGTCGCCGTTTATACCGACGAAGCTGTTTGTCCATCTTCTCGGAACTTGCGTCAAATGCTGCGTAAATTTCCGTCGCCTTTCCAGTTGCTTGTGCATTCAGGCCAGTCGAAAGATGCACAACGGATTCACAGACATATTCGTGGGCAGACTTTGAAAAAACCACGTAGGCTTCGGTCGGTCGTCCTGCGTACTTGCTTAGGATTTCGTCCATTTCCGTTTTTACGTGGGTTTGAAGAGCTTCGCCAATGTCGATTTGCTTGCCGCTGATTTGGTAACGCATCGTTTCTCCTTTATTAAGCGATGAGGTGTCGAAAGACGTGCCAACTTGCGTCAGCCTGATTGCGAAACCTCAACATATTTGATGGTGATAACGTCCTGATTTCTTTTGACTTATCCGCAAGGACCGGCAAAGCGCCGGCACAGATGCGGGGAAAGATATCGGGTTCGTCATCCTCTACAGTTGGCTATAAAACCCTAGCGCTTGTCAATGATGCAGTCGCTTGGGCTGCGAAAAGAATCAGTTCACGCGGAAATTATTGCCCAAGTACACGCGCCGCACATTGTCGTCTTTGACGACCTCTTGGGTTGTTCCGCTCATCAGTACTTTGCCGTCGTGCAAGATATAGGCACGGTCAACGATTTGCAGCGTCTCCTGAACGTTGTGGTCCGTAATCAGAACACCGATTCCACGGTTCTTAAGGTCGGATACCAGATGCCTGATTTCACCCACGGCGATCGGATCAACGCCCGCAAAAGGTTCATCCAACAGCACATATTTTGGCCCCGCGGCCAAACAACGCGCAATTTCGACGCGGCGACGTTCGCCGCCTGACAGCGCCAATGCAGACGCGCGACGCAGATGTTCAATTGAGAACTCGGATAGCAATTCCTCTAGACGCTCGCGTCTGCGATGCCGTTCAGGAACGGCGATTTCAAGGATCGAAAGGATGTTGTCTTCGACAGACATGCCCCGAAAAATCGACATTTCTTGCGGCAGGTACCCGATGCCAAGTTGCGCGCGGCGGTACATTGGCAGCGTCGTCACGTCGCGCCCGTCAATAATGACGCGACCACTTTCCGGTGTGACCAATCCGGCAATTGCATAAAAACAAGTTGTCTTTCCAGAGCCGTTAGGCCCCAACAAAGCAACGACTTCACCCCGACCGAGGGTAATGCTGACATCGCGAATGACAGGACGCTTGCGATAGCTTTTGCACAGGTTGACGATTTGAAGGCCGACATCACCGTCTTGGACCGAAAGGTTGGCTGCGGCGTTCATCAGTTATCGCCCTGCTGTAATACTGTGCGCACGCGGCCATCCATCGTGGCGGTTCCGTCTGCAACGTTAATGCGCATTCGCCCGGCAGAAATCGCACTGTTGCCTTGGGTCAGCAAAACCTCGCCGCTAAGAACGAGAGTGCCGGTTGTAATATCATAGTCGGCTTCTTGGGCCTCTGCGGCTTCGGTGGCGGTGACGAAAGTAACGCCGTTTGTTGCAACAAGCCGCGCAATTTGTGATGTATCAGTGCCATAGACAACTTCGACCCTTCCAGCGGTGATCCGCAGATCGCCTTGGCCAATCATAACATTGCCGTCAAAAATCGCGATGCCCGTGTCTTGATCAACTGAAAGGCTGTCGGCAATGACTTCAATCGCGGCCGTTGTATCAACAGTCAATCCGCCCAATGCGATATTTGTCTGCGCGACGGCGCTATTGGCTAGGAATAGCCCCGCGCAAAGAGCGATCATTTTCATCATGCGTCACTTGTCCTTCGTCACGGGGTTACGGGTTTGTATAGCAGGCGGACGCCGTTGGTGAACAGCATCTGTTGGCCCGATTGTGGTGTTGCAACTTGAAAGGTAACCATTCCGGCAGTCAAATCCCCAAACGGGGCGCGGATTTCCAGCAACCCTGCAGAGGTAATACGGCCGGATTCCAGTTCAGCGATCAGACCGTTGGTTTCCAACTCATACCCGTTCGAAGTCTCTAACCGCGCCAAACCCAGAAAACTGGCAACCTGTGCGCGTCCGTCGACTTCGCCTTGGACGGCTGTCACTTCAATGAATGTGCGGTCAGGTGTGTCTAAACGCAGGCGGATTTCGTCAATTACAACAGTGTCGGCGCGCGTGATGTCAGGTCGTGCGGACTTTGCCGAAATCACGATAATGTCGCCGTTGTTTGTTACACCAGAGAATTCAGGCGCAGTGACCCTTTGTTCTCGTGCGATTTCTTCGGCGCGGGTGAAGGCAGCGATATCTGGTTCGCTTGAACCGCGCGCAAACAGGAAAAGGGTCGACAAAAGGGCCAAAGCACAAAGCGGCAGGATGATTTTTGCCCATCCAACTACTTGAGAGTGCAGGTTATCGCCCACCAGCATTCCTATACAATTCCGGCCCTAAGGCAGTCATGGATATGCAAAAAGCCAGCAACCTGACCCTGTCCAGCCGGATCAACTGCGAACAGACAAGTGATGGTTTTGCTGTTCATCAGCGCCACAGCTTCTTCGGCAAGGGCGCTGGGGCTAAGTGTTGTGGGGCTTGGCGTCATAACCTCGCGGGCGGTGTGATCCAGCAGTCCCGACATATGGCGACGCAAGTCACCATCGGTCACAATACCGATCAGCTTTTGGTTGGCGTCCGTCACGCCGACAACCCCGAACCCCTTTTGGCTAATCGCCAGCAGTGCATCGCTCATCGGGGTGTCAGCAGGCACAAGCGGCACCTTGTCACCCACATGCATCAGGTCGGATACCTTCGACAAACGCGCACCCAGTTTACCGCCGGGATGGAATTCGCGAAAGTTTTCGGGCGTGAATTTGCGGTGCTCCATCAAGGCCACGGCAAGTGCATCACCCAGCGCAAGCGTCATGGTTGTCGAGGTGGTAGGAACTACACCAGTGCCGCATGCTTCGCCCAAGTCAGGCAAGACAATGGCCACATCTGCCCGCGTCAAAAGGGTGCTGTTGGGCCTGCTAGCCACACCAATCATGGGGATGGAAAAGCGACGGGTATAGGCGACAAGATCTGCCAATTCGGGGGTTTCGCCTGAATTGGACAGGACCAGAACAACGTCCCCGCGGGTCATCATACCAAGGTCGCCATGGCTGGCCTCGGCGGGATGGACGAAATGCGCAGGCGTACCTGTGCTGGCAAAAGTCGCTGCGATCTTGCGCGCGATATGACCTGATTTACCCATGCCACTGATGATGACACGCCCTTTGGCATTCAAGAGAAGCGCAACGGCTTGACCAAAACTATCGTCAAGTTGGCTGGCCAGTTGCTTCAGCGCGTCAGCTTCGACCGTGATCACCCGCTTGGCAGAGGCGAGGAATTTTGCGTGATCTTCCATCAGTGCGCAAAGATATCTAGATCGGGCCACCCGGCCAGATCAAGTTTCGCGCGTGTGGGCAGGAAGTCGAAACAGGCCTGTGCCACTTCTGCGCGGTTTTCGCGCGCAAGCAGCACGTCAAATTTCTCTTTCAACTGGTGCAGGTAAAGGACATCCGAGGCTGCATAATCCAGTTGCGCAGAAGTCAGCGACGGCGCACCCCAATCGCTTTGTTGTTGATGCTTTGAAATATCAATGCCCACCATATCCTGCAGCAGAACCTTTAGGCCGTGTCGGTCGGTATATGTGCGCACAAGTTTTGACGCGACTTTGGTGCAGTAGACGGGCGCGGTAGTGACCCCAAAGGCATTCAAAAGGGCGGCAATATCAAAGCGGCCAAAGTGGAACAGCTTGAGGACGGCAGGATCTTCCAACATGGCACAAAGATTTGGTGCGGCGGTCTGACCTTGTGCGACTTGGACCAAATGGCAATCTCCATCGCCGCCTGACATCTGGATCAGGCACAAGCGATCCCGATGTGGGTTCAAGCCCATAGTTTCGCAGTCAATCGCCACGATCGGACCAAGGTTCAGGCCGTCAGGCAGATCGTTCTCGTATAAGTGGTTCGCCATCGTTTGCCCTTTTTTGTGCGTCCTGCATTCTTTTCAGATACGGCTTGTCTGGGCGATCCTCAAGCCCGGTATGCAACAGGGGCGGTTTCCGGCCCGGCATGAAGGACGTTTTCGGCATTCGATCCGAGCCATTTTGTGAATTCTTGTGGGGGCATAGGCCTGCCAAATCCGTACCCTTGCCCGAAATTGCATCCGCGATCGTTTAGGTGTTCTGCTTGCTCCAGTTCTTCTACGCCTTCGGCAACGACATGCAGGCCAAGTTCACCAGCCAGCGCAAGGATTGCACGCACCACGCTATCGGCGGCCTGGTCCGGCAGTGGCGCGATAAGAGATCGATCAAGTTTGATGCCTGACAGGGGCAATTGGGTCAGTTTTGAGAGCGACGCATATCCCGTACCGAAATCATCAAGCTCTAGTGCGATACCGCATTCCGCGAGGCTATCGATATTGATGGCGGCCATGTCATCTTTCCCGTTGATCAAGGTCGTTTCCAGAACTTCGATGATCACCTGATCCAGTTCAAGACCCGACCGACGCAGCGCAAATAAGAAACGTTCGATGAGATTTGGATCGGCAATTGTATCGGGGGCGGCATTCAGTGAAATTACAGGCCGCCAAACCCCGTTATTTTCCCATTCATGTGCTTGACGCATGGCTGAAGCCCAAACTGCATGGTCCAGTTCGATCATAAGACCTGCACGCTCTGCCGCGGGCAGGAATTGGTCTGGCGTTAGCAGTCCTCGGGTTGGGTGACGCCAACGTGCCAAGACCTCTGCGCCATGAAGCTTGCCGTCTGCCAATCGGACCTGCGGTTGAAACCACGGTTCGATCTGGCCTTGTTCGATTGCTTCTCGCAAATCCATCTGTAGCTTTTGCATCATGCCAAGACCTTCGCGCAGGTCCCGCGTAAATTCCTGCGTCCGATCTCCACCGGCGCCCTTTGCTGATTGCAGTGCGATCGCCGCATCGGCCACGATCTGCATCGGTTCTCTGGGGTGGTCGCCGATACACAGATGTCCGATGCTGGCTTTGATCGAAATACGTCGTCCGTTCAAGTCAAACGGCTCACTCAGCACATTCATGATCCGACGCAAAACGGCCTTTGGCGGTTCGTCCGCGATCAGGACGAATTCATCACCGCTGACATGCGCCACGATATTTTCATCGTCGACGCATCCTTTAAGTGCCTGACTGACCGCAATCAAAAGCGCGTCACCGTAGGCATGTCCCAGCATATCGTTGATGGATTTAAAATCATCAATGCCGATCAGATAAAGCTGCCAATCCGCTGCCAATTCCTTGCTGATTGCGTCACCAAGCATCGCTTCAAGTAGCGTGCGGTTCGGCAGCCCCGTTAACTGATTGTGGTTCACGGTTTTCTTTAGCTGGATGTTGACCTGCTTCAGGCGCGCTTGCGACCTGCGTAAAACGAAAGTTTGCCGCTTCATTTTGGCGATAGTGGCATGAACAGTGTACTGGGCTGGCCAGAACACAAAGACAGCTTCGACGATTACGATGAAAGCTGATGCAGCCAATAAAAGGCGCTGCAGCCAAGCAAAATACGCTGTGTCAGTTTCAAGCCGTTGCGCGATCATCGTTGCAGAGAGCAAAAGGTCATTGTGCAGGCCGCCCACGCTATAAAGCGCGGCCAATTGTGTAGATACGGCACCGCGATCTTCCAATGGCGCATTGGCCACGCTTCGGGCAATCGCAACAAATTCCCGCGCTCCTTTGTCTATTCTTTGCGCATGTTCCGACGCGGTCGAACTTTCGGGATCCAAGGCGGGCAACGCCGCAAGAAGGTCAGAATGCGCCGTTTCAAATTGCGTTACGGTTTTGTGGAATGCGGCGGTTTCTGCCCCGTCTTGCATGCCGAGCTGTTCTGCGCTGTTCAGGATACTTTGCGCAAACATTACCTGCTGATTGCTCGACTTGATTCCTTCCGAAGCAGCAATGCCCCGTTCAATCACAGATCCGTTCAGCCATAGAATTGCGAAAGTCAGTCCGAGAAACAGACATAGGGCCAGCCCATATTGCTGCCACAACTGTTCAGGGTTGCGCATTGTCAGCCGCGCGATCTTACGCGCGATTTTTGTCCCATGAGTTCGCATCAAGTGATTCCAGTGCAACCGTCACGGAAGTCATCAACGATATTGATTAAATTAAAGTTGAACTCTGTTCTGCGGACTTGATTTAGACTGAAAGGGCAGCAAGCGCGTGATAACGAGCGGTAAAGTCGTCACGTACTGCAACAGGCGGACGCAGTTTGATTGTCAATCTGTCGGCAAGGTCGCGATCGGGTTTGCCGAAAAATTTGTCTGCCTCGGCTTCGGTAAAGCCTGCGATTTGTACCGCCTCTAACCAAGCGGACAGTTTGTCAGCTTGTTTGATTTGCTTTTTCACGGCTATCGGGATTTGTGCTGGCAATCCAAAGCGCAGGTGAATAGCGGCCGTTAGCCGTTCGTCCAACGCGCTATATCCAGGCCCGACCGCGGCCTTCACGGGGCTGATCATATCGCCAATCACATATTCTGGCGCGTCATGCAAAAGTGCTGCCAGCTGCCATTTTATTGGGGCATTTGGTTGCTTCAGTGCAAAAATCTCGGTTACCAAAAGCGAATGTTCGGCGACAGAATAAGCGAAGTCACCCTTTGTTTGTCCATTCCAGCGCGCCACAAAGGCAAGGCCGTGCGCGATGTCTTCGATTTCAATGTCGACGGGTGTCGGGTCCAGCAGATCAAGCCTGCGACCGGACAGCATACGCTGCCATGCTCTGGGTTGTGGTTTGGGCATCGGGGCTCCGTGATCAGGGGACAAACATTACTTAAATGGGTGCGCTTGGTTCGTAAACCGTGATGCAGCGATGGATGTGTGCTGTGCTTTGCACGAAGGGTATATCCTTGCGGTCCAAGCGTTGCCGGGCGCCGTTTTTCGGTCGGCAAAGGTGTGCGGATTGCTCCCATTGTCGCTTGGGACAAGCCCTGCTATCAGCGCGGCAACAGAGTTAACCGCGCCGCAGGAGGCAGCAATGCAAGATTACATCGTCAAGGATATCAACCTCGCCGCATTTGGGCGCAAGGAATTGGATATCGCCGAAACTGAAATGCCCGGCCTGATGGCACTGCGCGAAGAATTCGGGGCAAAGCAGCCACTCAAAGGTGCGCGGATTGTTGGTTCGCTCCACATGACAATTCAAACAGCTGTTTTGATTGAAACACTCGTCGCTCTTGGGGCTGATGTGCGCTGGGCCTCTTGCAATATCTTTTCGACCCAAGACCATGCCGCGGCAGCGATTGCTGCGGGCGGCACACCGGTCTTTGCTATCAAGGGCCAATCGCTAGAAGAGCATTGGGACTATCTGGACAAGTCGTTCATGTTCCCCGAAGGCCCGAATATGATCCTTGATGATGGCGGCGACGCCACGCTTTATGTTTTGCTGGGCGCACGCGCGGAGGCAGGCGAAGACATCATTCCCGTCCCAACATCTGAAGAAGAGGCCGTGATCAAGGCGCAGATTGCAAAACGTATGGCGGCAAGCCCGGGCTGGTTCACCAAGACACGTGATGCGATCAAAGGCGTATCCGAGGAAACAACAACCGGTGTGCACCGCCTTTATGACCTGCACAAAAACGGCCAACTTCCATTCCCTGCGATCAACGTGAACGACAGTGTGACCAAGTCCAAGTTTGACAACAAATACGGTTGTAAAGAATCACTCGTGGACGGCATTCGCCGCGCAACTGACACCATGATGGCTGGTAAGGTCGCCGTGGTTTGCGGGTATGGCGATGTGGGCAAAGGGTCCGCTGCGTCATTGTCCGGTGCTGGCGCGCGCGTCAAAGTGACCGAAGTTGATCCGATCTGTGCGCTTCAGGCGGCGATGGATGGCTTCGAAGTTGTGCTGCTCGAAGATGTGTTGGATTCCGCTGATATCTTCATCACCACTACTGGCAACAAAGACGTCATCCGGATCGAGCATATGCGCGAAATGAAGGACATGGCGATTGTCGGCAACATTGGCCACTTCGACAATGAAATTCAGGTAGCAGCGCTGAAAAACCACAAGTGGACAAACATCAAAGAACAGGTCGACATGATTGAAATGCCTTCGGGCAACCGTTTGATCCTGCTATCTGAAGGACGTTTGTTGAACCTTGGCAACGCGACAGGTCACCCGTCATTTGTGATGTCGGCTTCTTTCACCAATCAGGTGCTGGCACAGATGGAAATCTGGAACAAATCCGAAGAATATGGCCCCGGCGTCTTTATCCTGCCAAAGCATCTGGACGAAAAGGTAGCGCGACTTCATCTTGCACGGATCGGCGTGAAGCTGACCGAGCTTAAGAAAGAGCAGGCAGATTATATCGGCGTCACCGTCGAAGGTCCGTTCAAGCCGGAACACTATCGGTACTAAGCAAAGATGCGGCATGCCAAACGTCAACAAATAGCGCAACATGCCGCGCAAGAACGACGCGAGAACAAGAAACGCAGCTGGGCCCTGATAAGTGGTCTGGCTGCGTTTTGCTTTGCGGCGGGATTGGCATTCGCTGGCTATCAACTGCTGGCCCATCCCGACACGCCGCTGCCACGTGAGTGGAATCCAACCAAGCCGTTGGTGATCAGTGATCCGGTGACACCACTTACAAGTTGGAAGTTGAACCGCGCGACGGCGTCGTTTGATCAATGCCTGAACACGCTTGCGGGACGTGCATCCGTTGAACCCCGCGACCCGTTAGAAGAAACGGCCCAATGCTTTATCAGCGACCGCGTTTCACTGGCCGGTGTCGGCGATGCGACGCTGCAGCCGCTTGAAACCCGCTGTGCGATCGCACTGCGGATGGCGATGTGGGAGCAGCATAGTATTCAACCCGCCGCGGCCGCGTTCTTTGGTTCGTCTGTCAGCAGCATCGCGCATATTGGCAGCTATAATTGTCGTCCTATACGATCCGGCAGTGGCCCTTCGAAACGAATGAGCACGCATGCAACGGCAGATGCGATAGATATTTCGGGTTTTGATTTGGCCGATGGCACGCGCGTTCGGCTGCGTGCGGATTGGGGCGGCGTCGGCGCCAAGTCAGCCTTTTTGCGGGCGGTTCGGGATGGCGCTTGCGACTGGTTCGATCTGACTTTGTCCCCTGATTACAACATCCTTCATGCGGACCACTTCCACCTACAGTCGCGCGGATGGGGGCTGTGTCGATAGATTGCGTTCACACGCCGCGCCTTGCTCAATCCTGGTCATAAGGCGAAAGATTGCTGCCTGAGGGGCTTTTTTCTTTACGTATTGTGGCCTGTCACTTTAACGTGCGCACAACGCGACGCGTGATGTCGTGTCATGAAAAAACTTAATCAACGGGAAAATTCTCATGGGAAAAAGAGACGATTTAATTGCAAAGTACGCAGACGACCTGAAAAACAAGTGCGGCATGACGCCGGACATGGACCTTCTGACGAAGGTGACAATCGGTTGCGGTCCTGCGATCTATAACGCAGATGCGTCAACAGTTGCAGGTAGCCAAGCGGGTGAACTTGAAACTGTTAAGAACAATTTTCTTATGAAGAAACTTGGCCTCAAGGACAGTCCTGAACTGGACGCGGCAATCAGTGCCGTCCTGACAACCTATGGCCAGTCCGAGCGGAACAAGTACCGTGCAGTCGTCTATTACATGCTGACAAAGCATTTTGGAAAAGAAGCTGTTTACGGCTAACACAACAGCTAAGTGCTTGTGAACGCCCGCCAATTCGGCGGGCGTTTTGCGTTTATAGCCAATTTGATTAATTTTCGAAGCACTTGTCATTTGCACGACTCGGTTGCCGTCATGTAACAGGCTTCATAGGACTAGGATGGTCCGGACCAGAAATTCAAACACGTGTGGTGGAGACAGAGCACGTGGGGGTGAAAAAGGGTTCGGGCATTCACTCGAACCCTTTTTTGATTGGCCTAAGGTTCCGTTTGACCCATTTCGCAGATCAATTCCCATTCTTTATCACCAACAGGCTGCACGGACAGGCGCGAGTTATTGACAAGAACCATATCCGCCAGACGCGGTTCTGCTTTAATTTCGTCTAGTGTCACAGCGCGCCGAAAAGGCCGCACTGCTTTGATATCGACGCATTCCCAGCGCGGGTCGTCTGTGCTGGTGTCTGGGTGGGACTCGGCGCAGACTTCGACGATACCGACAATTTCCAGCCCTGTGCGTGAATGATAAAAGAACCCTTTGTCGCCCAATTTCATCGCCCGCATATTGTTGCGGGCTTGGTAGTTGCGCACGCCATCCCACTGTTCACCTGACGCACCTTTGGCGACTTGCGCGTCCCAGCCCCAAACATCTGGTTCGGATTTGAACAGCCAATAGGCCATCAGCCGATGACCTTCTTCCACGCCCGCAGGGTGACATCGCTGAATAATCCCGCTTTGGCATAGGGATCGTTTGCGGCCCATGTTTGTGCTGCTGCGAGGTCTGCCACCTCAAGTACGATCAATGAACCGCACATCTGATCCGCGTCATCCAACACAGGGCCCGCCATTTCGACCACACCGGTCTCAGCGATATAGGCAAGGTGCGCATCGCGGTTGTCCAGACGGGTTTGCAAGGCATTGGGTTTGTCTTTGGTCATCAGGGCAAAGCGCATTTATTCTTCCTTCAATGGGCGCGACAAAAGCGCGGTTAGTGCTGATTTCACATCTGTTGTTCCAGTCGTCAAATCTGCGACGACAGTACAAATTGGCATATCAAGCTGTAGCTTGCCTGCCAACTGGCGCACGGCGCGGGCGGTTGCGGCCCCTTCGACTGTGGTGGCTGGGTCAAAGTCTTCACCGCGCCCCAATGCAAATCCATAGCGATAATTGCGCGATTGATCGGATGTGCAAGTCAGGACCAAATCGCCAAACCCAGACAACCCAGAAAGCGTTTCTGGTTGCGCACCCAGTGCCAGTGCGAGCCGCTGCATTTCGGGGAACCCACGCGTAATTAATGCGGCCCGAGCGCTTTCGCCCAACCGCGCACCCATCGCCACGCCTGAGGCAATCGCAAGGACGTTCTTCAGCGCCCCGCCCAGTTCCGCGCCGATCACATCGGTGGTGCGGTAAAGACGCAAGCTTGCTGTCGACAGCGCCTTTTGCAAAATCTCGCCACTGGCATCATCTGCGCAGGCCAGTGTCAGTGCCGTAGGCAACCCCCGCGCAATGTCAGCCGCAAAGCTGGGACCTGTAAGCATCGCAGGCACACAATCAGGAACCAAATCGCGGAGTGTGCTGGCTGGGCCCGTCATGCGGGTCAGGTCGATCCCTTTGCAACACGCCACAAGGTTCTTGCCGCGCAAAGACTGCGCGTGTGCGTTCAAAAAAGCGGGAAGTGTCTGTGCCGGAATAGCCAGTAGGATCGTCTCGCAGGCAAAAAGCGGGTCTAACGCGGCGGAACAGATCAGGTTTTCTGGCAAAGTAACGTTAGGCAGCTTGGGATTTCGGCGGTCGGCGTGCATTTGCAAAACGGCCTTCTCGTCCCGTGCCCAAAGCTGAATATCAGTCCCGTCCAGCGCCAATGCGACGCCCAGCGCAGTCCCAAATGCGCCACCTCCTACGATACCTATTTTCATGCTTTCGCCCCCTTCTTGCCTGACCCTAGAAGCGGGGCAGCGCGGTCATCAAGCGGCCAGCGTGGTCGCGCAGACAAAGTTAGATCATCAATCCCGCCTGCTGCCATTTTTTCGATTCCCGCGTAGGCGATCATTGCCGCATTGTCGGTGCAAAGATGCAAGGGGGGTGCGATGAATGCGGTCTTGTGATCCTCGCAAAGTGACATAAGGCCGGCGCGAATTGTGCCGTTTGCGGCAACTCCCCCAGCGATCGCAAAACTCGCTATTTCTGGATGTAGCTCTTGATACAGAGCCAAAGCGCGACGCGTTTTTTCGATCAGGACATCTGTCACTGCGGCTTGAAAGCTCGCGCTGAGGTCGGCTTGATCCTGAACGGTCAGGCCTCCCTTTTCCGCAATGATCGCGTCACGGGCACGCAGGATCGCTGTTTTCAGTCCAGAGAAAGACATATCGCAACCGGGCCTGTTCAATAGTGGCCGCGGCAGATTAATCCGTTCGGGATCGCCAGTCTTTGCTGCTGCTTCGACCGATGGACCACCGGGTTGCGGTAGCCCCAGCAGTCGCGCGGTTTTATCAAATGCTTCGCCCGGGGCGTCGTCGATGGTACCGCCAATGCGTTCGAATCGATCGTGTGCATGGGCGATCAAGAACTGGCAGTGCCCGCCGGAGACCAGCAGCATCAGATAAGGAAAAGCGGCTTGATCGGTCAGGCGCGGGGTTAGCGCGTGGCCCGCCAAATGGTTGACGCCGATCAACGGCAAACCTGTTGCCGCCGAAAGCCCCTTGGCGCACATCACGCCTGACAAAACTCCGCCGATCAATCCTGGTCCAGCCGTGACAGCGATGCCATCAAGGTCGCGCAAGGTCTTGCCCGCCTTGCCCAGCGCCTCTTCGATACAGTGATCCAGCTTTTCCGCATGTGCGCGGGCTGCGATCTCAGGAACAACGCCGCCAAAATCGGCATGGAGTGATGTCTGCCCATAAACAACCGACGACAGAACCGTGGTCCCGCAGACAACTGCGGCCGCAGTGTCATCACAGCTGCTTTCGATACCAAGTAAGGTCAGGGCGCGGGTCATCATGCTTCCGGTTGCTTGTCCGTCTGTCGCAGGTAACATTGCATATGCGTGCAAACAATGGTGCCCTTATGACGCCGACCCTTATCGTGACCCGTCCGACCGCCCAAAGTGAACGCTTTGCTGCATCTGTAGCATCTGCATGGGACGGACCGCTTGAGTTGATTGTGTCGCCGTTAATTAAGATCGAACCCATAAAGACGACAGCCCCGGACGTCGATGCAGTGATTTTTACGTCAGCGAACGGGGTCGATGCGGCCGCCGCCATGGACCTGCGTAAGGGGCTTGCGGCTTGGTGCGTCGGAGGGCGTACGGCGCAAGCGGCGCAGCAGGCGGGCTTTGTGCCGATTACAGGTCCGGGCGATGCTGATGGGCTTGTCGCACATATAATTTCTGCACATCCGGCAGGCACCCTAGCCCATATTCGCGGCAAACACGCGCGTGGTGATGTTTGTGCGCGTTTGAATGCGGCTGGGCTACTTTGTCGGGATGTCGTCGCCTATGATCAGCAATCTTGTGCGTTATCGACGCAGGCGCAGGCGGCGCTTAATACCGATATTCCTGTTGTTGTCCCTCTGTTTTCTCCACGCACCAGCACCATATTAAGTAAACAAGGGCCGTTTACGGCGGCGATGCATGTGATTGCGCTTAGCAGTGCGGTCGAGGAAGCGATTGACCCAGAATTAAACTGGGATGTTGCGGTCGCGTCGGCGCCAGACGGTGAAGCAATGAAACATGCGACATTGGCGGCGCTTCGTCGTATCAATGTCTTAGACTGACAAAATGACTGTTGCTTGAGGGTCTCGCAAAGGCGGGATAGGGTACGCCAGCACCCGCATAAATTGCGGGAAGCGGCACTGAAAGGGTGGGAATCGTGGCAAAACAGCCAGCCAAGGGTCGAAAGGCCCCGACTAAGACGGTGAAAGCAGCGGATCAGGCAGCAAAAGCGCCCGAATCGTCAGCTAAGGTTGCTCCTGTCGTTGATGTAATTCCTGCAGAGGTTCGTGGTAAAACAACACCGACGCCGCCAGTGCCTGAAAAAACAGGACCCGCAGTCAAGTCCGCTTCGGATAAACCGAAATCAGACGTCGCCGCAGAAAAATCGACACCCAAGCCACAGGCTGTTTCAGATAAACCAGAGCCAAAGCCTACTCCAGTGCCACCAAAGCCTGCACCTGCCCAGCAAGGAAGCTTTCTGCCGCTTGCTTTGGGTGGATTAGTGGCTGGGGTCATTGGTTTTGCTGTGGCCACTTTTACCGCGCCGCAAGCGGACAACGGGTTGGCCAGCGAATTGGCTGCACAGTCTAATATGATTGACGGGCTTGAGCAGCGCGTGGCGAATTTACCGGCGCCCGATCTTAGCGGGATTGAAACAGCATTCGCTGATTTGACTGCCCGAGTTGAAGCACTGGAAGCACGACCCGCAGCCGTGGCAGCACCGACCGGTGATATGTCCGCCGTGAATGCTGATATGGACGCATTGCGCGCCCAAATCGCAGAAATGACGAATGCGGCCCAAACCGAATTGTCGGATGCACGCGCAACTGCCGAGTCGATTGAAGAAAATGCCGCTGCAGCGGCTCGCAAGGCAGCGGGACGTGCGGCGCTTTCGCGCATTCAGACGGCACTTGAAAGTGGAGCGCCAATCGGTGCCGCACTTGGCGACCTTGAAAATGCAACGGGCAGTGCAGCGCCTGTGGAACTTGCTGATGTTCAAGACGGCGTGCCGACTTTGGCTAGCTTGCAGGAAAAATTCCCCGAAGCTGCGCGCGTTGCTTTGGCGGCAGCCCGCAGTGAAGGTGTAGCAGGCGAAGAATCGACTGGTTTGGGCGCATTCCTACGCACCCAATTCGACGTACGATCAACCTCGCCACGCGAGGGCACTGACGCCGATGCCGTGCTATCGCGCGCAGAAGCCGCAGTGCGTACAGGCCGTTTGTCCGATGCTTTGGCCGAAATCAGTGCCCTGCCGGAAGTGTCCCGCGCTGCAATGTCTGATTGGTTGGCTCAAGCAGAAGCACGCGCAAGTGCTGTCGCGGCCGCTGATATTCTTTCTTCAACCCTTACCGACAACTAAAGGCGAACCCCCATGCTTTGGTCCCTTATCAAAATCCTTATGTTTGTCTTGGCGGTTACAGCGCTGACCTATGGCGGTACGCAGTTGTTGGAAGTTGATGGCGGTGCGACGGTTGATGTCGCCGGTCAAGAATTTACACTTAGTCCGCTCGAAATGGTCTTTGCCCTTGTTGCGATGGTTGTCGCAGTTTGGCTTGGTCTGAAATTGCTCGCGCTCTTGGTTGCGACATTCAAGTTCCTCAATGGTGATGAAACCGCAATTTCGCGCTATTTTGACCGCAATCGCGAACGTAAAGGCTATGAAGCTTTGAGCGAAGGAATGATGGCGCTTGCCTCTGGCGAAGGCCACTTGGCGATGACCAAAGCCGCCCGCGCCGACAAATTTCTTCAGCAGCCGCAGTTGACGAACTTGCTCACGGCCCAAGCTGCCGAGATGACAGGTGACCGCCGCAAAGCCGAAGAGACATATAAAAAGCTGCTGGGCGACAGTAAGACGCGATTTGTCGGTGTGCGCGGCATCATGAAGCAAAAGCTTGAAGATGGTGACACAGAGACGGCATTGGCGCTTGCGAAAAAGGCGTTCGCACTGAAGCCCAAGCACGAAGAAACGCAGGACGTATTGTTGCGTCTGCAAGCTGAAAAGTCTGATTGGGCAGGCGCGCGCAAGACACTTGGCGCCAAGCTGAAGTCAGGCAGTCTGCCTCGTGATGTCCACAAGCGCCGCGACGCTGTTCTGGCACTATCGGAAGCACGCGATATTTTAGACGAAGGCAAGACAATCGAAGCGCGCGAAACTGCGATTGAAGCGAACCGTTTGTCACCTGATCTGATCCCGGCTGCCATTATGGCTGCGCAGGGCTATATCGGCGAAGGCAATGCACGTTACGCGACGCGTGTTTTGACAAAAACCTGGACTGCACACCCGCACCCCGATTTGGCTGCAGCATTTGCTGAAATAGCGCCTGATGAGACGTCGCAGGAACGCCTTAAGCGTTTCACGGCTTTGACGAGGGCGACTGCTGATCATCCAGAGTCCAAGATGTTGATGGCCGAATTGAATATCGCCGCCGAAGATTTTCCAAATGCGAAACGCGCGCTTGGTGATCTGGTAGAAACAAACCCAACGGCACGCGTTCTTACGCTGATGGCCGCAATTGAACGCGGTCAGGGGGCCGACGATTCTGTGGTGCGCGGCTGGCTGACGCGTGCATTGACCGCGCCACGTGGTCCGCAGTGGATTTGTGAGAACTGCCAGCATATTCACACAAGCTGGGCTGCGACCTGTGGAAATTGCGGGTCCTTCGATACACTGGCTTGGAAAACACCTCCGGCAAGTGACGTTGCTATGCCGTCCGGCACCGAGATGTTGCCGTTGATCGTTGGTCAAAAGGCCGATGCAAAAGTGCCAGCAACAACCACCGTTGAAGAAGCCGAAGTTGTGGATAATGACGCCACGAAATAACACTTTTCGGGAATTTTTCACGGTGCTATGAGGCCACTGGTTGGCCGCTGTAGCTCAGCTGGTAGAGCACATCATTCGTAATGATGGGGTCGGGGGTTCGAGTCCCTTCAGCGGCACCACCTTGTTGAACCCCCGTCTTCATTTGCGTTCTGGGCTAGCCATTTGCCGCTTTGCTAGGGCAAAGTGAATGCCTATGGCCCATCCTGATGTTTCAAACTCCAATCCGATCACGCCTGCTGGCGTGAAACAGCGTGCGCAATTGATCGTTGCGGTGCTGTTTCTCGTGATTGTTTCGATTAGCGGGTACGCCGCCCTCAATGCGTATTTCACATCCGAGAAAACCCGCGAGACACCGCAGCGCGCCCAGTTCTTTGCAGATGCAATCGACAGTGCCCTGACCCGCCTGGCACATTTGCCTTATGTCCTGTCGATCGATCCGGGCACGTTGGCCGCGTTGCAAACAAACGATGTAGCGGCGCTGAACCCGACGCTGTCCGCGGTGGCAGAGCGTTCTGGCGCGGAATTCGTGTTCTTGATGGACGTGAACGGGCGCACGATCGCATCTTCGAACTACGCAGACACAGATAGCTTGGTCGGGCGTTACTATACCTTCCGACCCTATTTCCGATCTGCCATGCTAGGTCAGCAAGGCCGCTTTTATGCGGTTGGTGTCACGACGGGTCGTCCGGGTTATTTCATTGCTGAACCTGTCCGCGATGCAAGCGGAGCGATTTACGGCGTTGTTGTGGTCAAAGTGCCTTTTCGCGATCTCAGCCGCGCCATTGCCGAAAGTGGAGAGTTGATCCTTGTGGCCAATCCCCAAGGTGCCGTGCTTGCTGCTTCTGAACCACGCTTTCTATATGGCTTGGTGTCGGATTTGTCGGATGTTGATCGCGCTACGCTTGAACAACAACAGCAGTTTGGCAGCCAAGAATTAAGTTTGCTTGACTGGTCCGAAGACCCAACCGGGCGGGTGCAGCTATCGGGGGTTTCGTATCTTTTGACCCGTGCTTCATTGGCCGAAGAAGACTGGACGTTGCTATTGCTGTCTGACGTGGCTGAAATCCGTCGACAGGCTCTTTTGTTTGTGGCTATTGCTTTGACCGCCACGTTGTCATTGATCATCGCGGCGGCGTTGTTTCGCGCTGCGCAACTGCGCCGGGCGCTTGCGATTTCCAATGCTGACAGACAGCGACTGGAAACCGAAATTCAAGACCGCCGCATCGCCGAAGCAAATCTGGACAAGGCCCGCACAGAACTTGCCCGCAAGAACCAGCTTGCCGCCCTTGGTCAACTCTCTGCGTCAATCACGCATGAGCTGGGACAGCCGATTTCTGCGATGAAAAACTATCTTGCCGCGGAAGAAATCGCCAATGATGCGCGACCCGGCAGTTTGTCTCCGCAGCTTTCGGGGTTGGTTGACCGCATGCAAAGGATTGTTGATCAGCTTCGTTTGTTCGGGCGCAATGACCCCGCAAAATCAGACCAGTTTGCGGTTCAAGATGCCATTCGGACGGCCCTGAGCCTTGTGCAGCATACCGCAGATGCGGCGGGGGTCGTAATAGCTTTGGATCTGGCAGAAACCCCGATGCACACAAGTGGGCAGGCGAACAGGTTTGAACAGGTTTTGGTCAATCTTTTGCGCAATGCGATCGATGCGGTTGGCGATGGCCCTGAACGATCGGTTGTCCTACGTTTGATGAATGGCGACGATATCATGATCGAGGTTGCAGATTCCGGCCCTGGTCTTGGGGCATTGGACATGGATGATCTTAAGGAGCCCTTCTTTAGCACTAAACCTTCGGGTGTTGGGATGGGGCTTGGACTTGCGATATCGGCGCAGATCATAAATGAAATGGGCGGAACGCTGGATGCAGAAACCGCTGATACGGGCGGTGCTGTTTTCCGAATTTGTTTACCAAAGGTGCAATAGCCTATGTCAGAAACCTATGCCGCCTTCGTCATTGATGACGACAAAGAAATGCGTAATTCCCTTGGCGTCTTGCTGGAACGCTCTGGCTGGCAGGTAACGCGATTTTCGGGGGCGCAAGCCGCACTTGAGCGCCTAGAAGTCGCAGCGCCTGATGTGGTTTTGTCCGATGTGCGGATGCCCGGCATGACAGGGCTGGATTTGCTGGACCGGATGAAAGGTACTGATACGCCACCTCTGGTTCTGATATCCGCGCACGGTGATATTGCGATGGCGGTCGATGCGATCCAAAAGGGCGCATATTCATTCCTTGAAAAGCCGTTCGAGCCGCGCCGTTTGCTGACAATCCTGCGCCATGCTGCGGAAAAGCATCGCTTGCTGATATCCGCGCGTCGGATGCGCGCGCAACTTGTCGAACTTTCCGGATTGGACCGTGTTTTGCTGGGCAGTAGCCCGCGCGTGGCCCAACTAAAGGCGGATGCAATAGATTTGGCGATGACCAATGGTCCGGTCCTAATCACAGGCGAAACAGGCACCGGCAAAGAGGTCGTCGCCCGCGCATTGCACCGCCTTGGCCCGCGCAGCGACAATGCATTCGTGGCAATCAACTGTGCGACACTGACGCCAGAACGGCTAGAAGAGCAGGTCTTTGGCAACGCCGAAGGACAACGCGGTGCGTTTCGCCGCGCCGACGGCGGGACGCTGTTCTTGGACGAAGTCGGCACAGCGCCTCTTGCGGTGCAGGTTAAATTGCTGCGCGCACTAGAGACAGGCGATATTCAACCTGTTGGTGCAGATGCCGAAATACATACCGACGTGCGGATCATTGCGGCATCAAACGAAGATCTGACCGGCAAAGTGGCGGCTGGTACGTTTCGCGAAGATTTTCTGTTCCGGCTCAATACCTTTCAACTTCATTTGCCCCGCCTGATCGAGCGGGGGGATGATATCGTCTTGCTGTTTGAACACTTCGTAGCGCAGCTTTCGGAAACTTACGAAATTTCGCCGCCTGATATGACGGCTGACGATGCGGCGGCGCTGCTGGCGCATGACTGGCCCGGTAATGTACGCGAATTGCGCCATGTTGCAGAACGCCGGGTGCTTGCGGCACGGCGTGGTGATGGATCGGTTGCGGCGGCTTTGCGCAATGAAAACCCAAGCGAAGATGTGCCCGCGACCCTTCGAGATGCCGTCGCGCGGTTTGAACGCACCTTGATTGGACAGGCCGTGCGCAGCCACAACGGCCGTATGGATGCCGTGGCAGAAGCGTTGGGAATTGGTCGCAGGACGCTGAATGAAAAGATCGTAAAGTTGGGTTTGGACAAGTCCGAGCTTCTTGATTAACCCCCCTGCGGAAAACCGCAGGGATGTTTGCGCCCAAACTGCGGATTGCTTCATATCCAAGCATTGCTTGCAGGTGTAGCCAGTCAGTGATTATCCTTGATGGATCACTTTGGGAGGAAACCATGAAACACTTTAAGACAGCTATTGTTGCCGCAAGCATTGCGATGACAGGCATCAGCGCACAAGCTGAAGATGCCAACTACATCCTGGCGACAGCTTCGACTGGCGGAACATATTATCCGGTTGGTGTGGCGCTTGCTACGCTCGTAAAGGTCAAGCTTGAGCCAAGCGAAGGCATCGGCATGTCGGCGATCAGCTCTGCTGGTTCTGGCGAAAACGTCCGTCTGATCCGTGAAGGCGAAGCTCAGTTCGGCATTCTGCAGGGTCTATATGGCTACTATGCAGCGTCCGGTACCGGTCCATTGGAAGAAGTCGGCCCGCAAGAAAGCCTGCGTTCCGTTACGATGCTGTGGCAAAACGTTGAACATTTCGTTGTGTCCTCTGACGTTGCTGGCGACGGCACCGTTGGTGTTTTTGCTGACCTCAAGGGCGAAGCAATGGCATTCGGTAGCCAGAACTCTGGTACAATCGGGTCCAACGGTACGATCCTTGCTGGACTTGGTGTGGACATCGAAACGGACTACGAACTGGTCTACGGCGGCTACGGTCCATCCGCAGAAGCGCTGCAGAACGGTCAAGTCAAAGGTCTTGGTGCCCCTGCTGGTGTGCCAGTAGGTGCAATTAGCCAGTTGATGGCAACAGCAGGTGACAGCGTTACATTGCTGAACTTCAATGACGCGCAGATGGCTGCGGCTGACGCTGGTCGTGGACTTTGGACACCTTACACCATCGCTGCCGGCACATACCCGGGTCAGGATACTGATGTGCAAACCATCGCACAGCCAAACTTCTTGGCGACCAGTGCAGACCTGCCGGAAGAGCATGTCTATCTTCTGACCAAGGCAATCTATGAGAACCTGCCGTTCTTGCAGGCTATCCACCCTGCAACGCAGGTTATGGCGATTGAAACCGCGATTGCTGGTCTGCCTTTGCCACTGCACCCTGGTGCGCTGCGCTACTACCAAGAGGTTGGCGTCGACGTTCCAGCGCGACTGATCGCGCAGTAACGATCTAATACCGAAACCGGCCCCCGTGAAAACGCGGGGCCGGTTTTGCATTTTAGGGGGAAAAGAGAATGGCCGAAGCAGACGAACAAGACAGCGGCGCATTGCGCAGCTTTACAGGTATTCCGAACGTTATTTTATCGGTGGCCTGCTTCCTGATCGCGATTGGCCACCTCTATGTTGCCTTTGACCCGATCCTTTCCGAACTGGAACGCAACGCCTATCACTTTGCCGGCTTTGCAGCCCTTGCAGCCGTCCTTTATCCGATGTGGCAAGGCAAATCCGGTAATCGGGCACCGGTCCTGTTAGACGCTATGATCGGCCTGACTGTTGCAATCGCTGCGGTGTGGTTGGCACAAGCCGAAAACGCGATCTACGACCGCGGCGTCAAGTTCTCGACGCCTGACTGGATTGCAGCGACTATCTGTATTCTTGGCGCGATTGAATTGACCCGCCGCGTGGCTGGTCTGATTATCCCCGGCCTTATCATTATTGCGCTGACTTACATCGCCTATTGGGGCCAGTTTGTCGGCGGCATCTTTGCCTTTCCTGGCTTAAGCGTCGAAACGGTCGCCTTTCGATCGATCTATGGCGACGACGCGATGTTCGGCACGATTGCGCGGATCTCGTCCACTTATGTCTTTCTGTTCATTATCTTTGGCGCATTCCTATTGCGGTCCGGGGCAGGCGAATTCGTCATTAACCTTGCCCGCGCCGTCGCAGGCCGCATGGTTGGTGGCCCCGGCATTGTCGCAGTGATTGCTTCGGGTTTGACAGGTACGATTTCAGGCTCTGCCGTGGCGAATACCGCATCGACTGGCGTGATCACTATTCCGCTCATGAAACGTGCGGGCTTTGCCCCCAAGTTTGCGGGCGGCGTTGAAGCAGCCGCATCGACTGGCGGTCAGCTTATGCCGCCAATTATGGGTGCAGGCGCCTTCGTGATGGCAAGCTTTACGCAGATCCCCTACGAGCACATCGTAGCGGTCGCGGCCTTGCCAGCACTGCTTTATTTTCTGTCCGTTGCGTTCTTTGTGCGTATCGAAGCGCGCCGCAACAATCTGCCTCCAATGCCGGATGAAGGGCAGACACTCGGGTCGGCTTTCAAAGAAGGCGGCGCAAGCTTTTTCATCCCGATCACGACCCTGATTGGACTGCTGGTCGCTGGTTTCACCCCAACATACGCCGCCGTTTTTGGCATCTGCGCTGTAATCGGCTCAAGCTGGTTGACGAAGAACCCGATGGGCCCACGTGCCGTATTCGAAGCATTTGTGATGGGTACGAAGGGTATGGTGTTGACCGCTGTGCTGCTGTGTTCGGTCGGTCTGATCGTGAATGTGATTGCAACCGCTGGTATCGGAAACACCTTTAGTTTGATGATCGCGGCATGGTCGGGCGGCAATATACTTGTTGCGCTGATCCTGATCGCGTTGGCTAGTCTTGTTCTGGGTATGGGTCTGCCCGTGACAGCCGCCTATATCGTTCTGGCAACGCTTTCGGCACCTGCGTTGTCTGGCATGATTTCGGACCAGTTTGTTATCCAGCAATTGGCAATGGGAACGCTTCCCGACGCTGCCAAGGCTGTGTTGATGTTTGGCGTACCTGAACAGGCTGCATTGCTGGCAGGTGAAGTCACCCATGCGCAAGCGACCGAGTTAATCCGGAACCTGCCGCTTGAAATTGCGGCACCTCTGCGTGATCTGGTCGTGCCTGCTTCGGTGGCAATGTCTGCACTTTTGTCCGCGCATATGATTATCTTTTGGCTGTCCCAGGACAGTAACGTGACCCCGCCCGTGGCTTTAGCTGCCTTCACTGCCGCAGCGATTGCCAAGGCGCCAGCGATGGCGACGGGCGTGGCAAGCTGGAAGCTGGCAAAGGGTCTCTATATCGTGCCGGTCTTGTTTGCTTACACGCCATTCTTGTCAGGCAACTGGCCCGAAATGATCCAGGTCTTTTGCTTCGCGGTTGTGGGCGTCTACGCGATTGCAGCGGCATTGCAGGGTTGCATGGAAAAGCCGTTCGGCCTTGTCATGCGTGGGCTTGCGTTGGCTGCGGGATTTGCGGCGCTTTGGCCTGCGATGCTGTTGCTGAATCTTCTGGGTGTTGCGGCAACAGTCGGCTTGCTGGTCTGGAACATCAAGTTCGGCATCACGCCAGAACCGTCGCCGTCTACCGCAGAGGCAGCCTAAGGCAAAGCTGCGCGAAACACTTGCGCTAGATTGTATGCCATTGTATGCCACCGCTTAACAGCGGTGCAATGAACGTCCGTTGCTTTGCGATGAATTGACCATCTAGCCACAAGGACATCCACAATGTCAGACCAGAACCTGCCCGATATCATCTACACCAAAACCGACGAAGCGCCGCAACTGGCCTCTGCATCCTTGCTGCCGATCCTGCGTAAATTCCTGTCCGAAGCAGACATCAGCATCGGTACAAAAGACATTTCGCTGGCTGGTCGCATCTTGGCAGTGTTCCCCGAGAACCTGACTGCTGCACAGCGCGTGCCTGACGATCTGGCCCTACTTGGCGGCGTCGTCAAAGAGGCAAGCGCCAACGTGATCAAGTTGCCAAACGTATCTGCATCTGTGCCGCAACTGGTTGCCGCTGTGCGTGAATTGCAGGACCAAGGTTACAATATCCCTGATTATCCCGAAGCACCTGAAACGGCTGCCGAGATCGAAGCGCGTAAGCGTTATGACGCGATCAAAGGCTCTGCTGTGAACCCCGTGCTGCGCGAAGGCAACTCTGACCGCCGCGCACCTTCTTCGGTCAAAGCCTATGCGCGCGCCAACCCGCACCGTATGGGAAAATGGGCGTCCGACAGCAAAACCCGCGTGTCCACGATGGGCGCAAATGACTTCTTTTCCAACGAGACATCCGTCACCCTGACGGACGCCCAAGCAGACGGGGCATTGCGGATCGAACTGACTGGCGCTGATGGCTCTGTGACAACATTGAAGGACGGCATAAAGATGCCCGCCGGAACGATTGTTGATGCGACGTATCTATCAGCCAAAGCGCTCAAGGCGTTTTTCCATGAGCAAATTGCAGCGACCAAAGATGAAGGCACACTGTTTTCGCTACACATGAAGGCCACCATGATGAAGGTCTCTGACCCGATCATCTTTGGCCACGCCGTTGTTGCTTATCTGCAGCCTGTGTTTGATAAGTATGCGGAAGAATTTGCAGCCGCTGGTATTAGCCCGAACGCGGGCTTCGGCTCTCTCTTTGCTGCAATCGATGCATTGCCAAAAGGCGCTGCCATCCGCGCTGAGATTGATGCCCTGCTGGCTGAACGCCCACCACTTTACATGGTGAATTCCGACCGTGGAATCACAAACCTGCATGTGCCGTCCGACGTCATCATTGACGCATCCATGCCAGCCGTCATTCGCGCGGGTGGCAAAGGCTGGGGTCCAGACGGCAATGAAGGTGACACGAACTGCGTGATCCCGGACAGCTCTTATGCACCAGTCTATGATGCCTCTGTCGAGTTCTGCAAAGCCAATGGCGCGCTTGATCCGGTTACTGCCGGAACCGTGCAAAACGTGGGCCTTATGGCGCAAAAAGCTGAAGAATACGGATCGCACCCGACCACATTCGAAATTGCACAAAACGGTACGGTCCGTGTCATCGCGGCCAATGGCGACGTGCTGCATACCCATGCGGTCGAAGCAGGTGACATCTGGCGTATGGCCTCTGCCCGCCGCGCGCCAATTGAAAACTGGATCCAATTGGCTATCGACCGGATGACCGCAACGGGGTTTGAAACGATCTTCTGGCTAGATCGCAACCGCGCCCACGACGCGCAGTTGTTGGCTTACGTCGAACCTGCCTTGGCCAGCATGGGCCTGACTGACAAGGTCAAGATCATGGCCCCGCGTGAGGCGACAACCCGGTCGTTCGAAGTGATCTATGCGGGTCAGAACACTATCGCCGTCACTGGCAACGTGCTGCGTGACTACCTGACTGACCTGTTCCCGATCCTTGAAGTCGGCACATCTGCCAAAATGTTGTCGGTTGTAAAGCTGATGGAAGGCGGCGGCCTGTTCGAGACCGGCGCGGGTGGCTCTGCGCCCAAGCATGTTGAACAACTGGTCGAAGAAAACCATCTACGCTGGGATTCGCTGGGCGAGTTCTGCGCTCTGGCTGAGAGCCTGCGGTTCCTTGCGGCATCTCAAGATAAACCTATCGCAGGAATTCTGGGTGATGCAGTTGATGCGGCGACCGAAAAACTGCTGTCCGAAGGTCATTCGCCACAGCGAAAAGTCGGTCAACCAGACAACCGCAACAGCCATTACTGGTTCGCTCGTTTCTGGGCAGAAGCACTTGCCACGCAAACAGATGATGCAGAGGTAGCGGCCCAATATGCGCCACTGGCAGCAGCGCTTGCGGCAAACGAAGCGGCGATCCTTGCGGAAATGTCTGCATCTCGTGGTACGGCCGTTGATCTGAAGGGATACTACAACCCGTCAGAAGAACTTGCCGCTGCAGCAATGCGCCC
>UPTN01000236.1_pt1 | contig 30540 bp, 23 predicted proteins | sample 2160111 | NCBI WGS metagenome assembly UPTN01 (sample SAMN06265058, study PRJEB28932) | marine metagenome | isolation source: Columbia River Estuary | place: USA:Columbia River Estuary, USA | collected 2014-05-05
CCTTGGTTTTTGTTGTTGGTATTGTGGTTGATGACAGTATTATTATTGCTGAAAACATGCACAGACATTTTAAAATGAAACGTTTACCATTTAAACAAGCCGCTATTTATGCCATTAATGAAGTTGGAAATCCTACTATATTAGCAACATTTACAGTAATTGCTGCTATTTTACCAATGGCATTTGTCTCTGGTATGATGGGACCATATATGAGCCCAATGCCAATTGGAGCTTCAATTGCAATGATACTTTCCTTATTTGTTGCCTTAACTGTTACTCCTTATTTAGGGTATCACTTATTACAAGAAAAAGATTCACAAGAACACAAAGAAGAACACGGATTAGACACTGGATTGATATATAAAATCTACAAAAAAGTTGAACAACCATTTTTAGATAGTAAAATGAAACGTTTTGTTATGTTGGGAATAACGGTTGTATTATTACTTGGTTCAGTTGTGATGTTTTTCACAAAATCTGTAGCAGTAAAAATGTTGCCTTTCGATAATAAAAATGAGTTTCAAGTAGTAATTGATATGCCTGAAGGTACAACATTGGAAAGAACAGCTGCAGTTACAAAAGAAATTGCGCAACACCTCTCTACAATTCCAGAAGTTGTAAATTATCAAAATTATATTGGAACCTCTGCTCCTATTACCTTTAACGGTTTGGTGCGTCATTATGATGTTCGTGGAGGAAGTAATATGGCCGATATTCAGGTAAATTTATTATTAAAAGAAGATAGAGATTTACAAAGTCATGATATTGCAAAACTTGTACGACCTAAGGTTCAAAAAATTGCAAAAAAATATGGTGCTAACGTAAAATTAGTTGAAGTACCACCTGGACCTCCAGTGTTGTCTACGTTGGTTGCGGAAGTTTACGGACCAGATTATAACGAACAAATTAAAGTTGCAAATCAAGTAAAAACAATACTTGAAAACACAGCTGATGTTGTTGATACAGATTGGATGGTTGAAGATGAGCAAACAGAATATAAATTAGAAGTTGATAAGGAAAAAGCAATGCTAAATGGTATTGCACCTCAACAAATTGTTGGAAATTTAACGTATTTGTTATCTGAATATCCTATTTCGTATTTATATGATGAAAACTCTTTTGATGAAGTAAACATCGTTTTAGGATTAAATGATTCTGATAAAACTAGCTTACAAGACATTCAAAATATAAAAATTAAAGGGAGTAACGGAAATATGGTTCCTATAAGTGATTTGGTAAAAGTTAAAACAGACACATTACAAAAAACAATATATAGAAAAGATCAAAAACGTGTTGTTTACGTATTAGCAGATATGGCCGGAGGTTTAGAAAGTCCTGTATATGCAATTTTAGGAATGAAAGAAAAATTGCAGAAAATGGAAATTCCTAGCGGATATAAGGTTAATGAATTATATATGGAGTCTCCTTCAGATGAAAGTGATTTTACTGTAAAATGGGATGGAGAATGGCAAATTACGTTAGAAGTATTTAGAGATTTAGGAGCTGCATTTATAATAGTAATTATCATTATTTATATGTTAATTGTTGGGTGGTTCCAAAACTTTAAAACACCAATGGTTATGATGGCTGCAATTCCGCTTTCATTAATTGGAATTGTTTTAGGTCACTGGTTATTAGGTGCTTTCTTTACTGCAACATCTTTTATTGGAATGATTGCCTTAGCTGGAGTTATGGTTCGAAATTCTGTTTTATTAATCGATTTTATTGAGATTAGATTGAACGATGGAATTCCATTAAAACAAGCAATTATTGATGCTGGAGCTGTAAGAACAACACCAATTTTATTGACCACTGGGGCGGTAGTAATTGGAGCATCAATTATATTATTCGATCCTATTTTTCAAGGATTAGCAATATCATTAGTAGCTGGAGCAATTGTTTCTACATTATTAACACTAATAGTAGTGCCACTAATTTATTATATGACCGAAAAAAAGAAGTGGGAAAAAAATGACAACAACTAAAAACCAATACTATGAAATTACTTATAATTACTGCAATTAATGTATTTGAAAAAGAAGTGAAAAAAATTCTGAAAAAATCAGGAATTAAAACTTTCTCCTACACAGATATAAAGGGCTTTAGAGATTCAACGGAAGAATCTGTTGAAAGTAATTGGTTTGCATCAGAAATGAATGAAAATGAATCGTTAATGTTCTATTCCTTTGCAGATAAAGAAAAAACCGATTTATTATTCAAATATGCTAATGAATTTAATTCAACACAAAAAACATTGTCTAAAATTCACGTGGTTATTTTAAACGTGGAAAAATCAAATTAAAAAAAATATGAAAACTAGAATTATACATATTGTTGCAGGACTTTTTATATTAATAAGTCTCATCCTTGCTGTTAAGGTAAACATTAATTGGTTATGGTTTACTGCTTTTGTTGGTGCTAATTTGTTTCAATCTGGAATAACTAAATGGTGCCTTATGGGTGTTATTTTAGAAAAATTTGGGATAAAAGATTAAAAATAGTTTATACTTTTGCATTCTAATTTTTGAATAATAAAAAAGTCATATAAACATATTATTTCAGTAATACTATTTACAGCTATTCTGCTTCCTTTTGCAGTTCAGTTTGTACATTCCTTTGAAAAACATGAACATTCAGTTTGTCATGAGCAAAATAAAATACATTTTGACACTCATGAAATTGACTGTTCTGTTTTTCATTTTAAAATAAATAATAATTCTATATATTTTTCTTCAAAAGTTTTAAAAAATGAAATTGCTATAAATGAAGAAAAAATAGTTACCGTTGAAAATCAAATTTCTTCAGTAAAAATTCAAAATAAAACTTCCAGAGCACCTCCTAATTTATTGATGTAAACAGACTATTTAATTAGTATCAATAAAATATATAAATAATGAAAAAAATATTTACAATCCTTTTTATAGGATTTTCCCTAATTATACAAGCTCAAAATAAAATTTCAGGTATAATTAGCACACATCTAAATGAACCTATTTCTGGGGCACAAATTTATATTGAAGAACTTGGTAAAGGAACTTCTTCAAACGAGATTGGATTTTACGAATTATCCAATTTACCCAATAACCCAGTTAAAATAACGGTTTCATTTATTGGGTTTGAAACTAAAATAATAACTATTTCGCCTTCAAAAACAGAGAACACACTGAATGTTATTTTGATGGATGCCATTTTTCATATGGATGAAATTATAATTTCAACTCCGTTTAACAAATTACAGAGTGAAAATGTGGTTAAAATTGAAAGGGCAAGTTTACAACAATTAAAAAATAAAGGTGCTTCTACTCTAGCAGAAGGAATTACAACAATTCCAGGTGTTTCAGTAGTTTCAACTGGAATTGGCATTGGAAAACCTGTAATTAGAGGTTTACGAGGTAATAGAGTTTTGGTTTACACACAAGGAATAAGACTTGAAAATCAGCAGTTTGGAGATGAACATGGATTAGGAATAGATGAATCAAGTATAGAAAGTGTTGAAGTTATAAAAGGTCCTGCTTCACTGTTATATGGTTCCGATGCTTTAGGCTGTGTATTGTATTTTAATCCTACAAAATTTACAGAATTAAATACTTTTAACGTCAATTATAATCAAACTTATTTTTCAAATACCAAAGGAACCAATACTTCGTTCGGTGTTAAAAAATCATATAATTTATGGAAATTTTTGGTGAATGGTGCTCATAACCAGCATAGTGATTATAAAACCGTAAACCAAGGCAATGTTACAAACACGCGTTTTAATAAAACTACTTTCAATACAGCTATTGGTTTTAATAACAGTAAATTGTCAAGTACTTTACGCTTTAATTTTAATAATTCAATATTAGGAATTCCAGAAGAAATTGGTGCACAAAACAATCATAAAACTCCTTTATTTCCTTACCAAGATTTAAACACAAAAATGGTTAGTTTAAATTCAATTTTCTATTTACCTAACTCAAAAATAGCAACCACTTTTGGCTATACTTTAAATGAACGAAAAGAATTTGAAGAACATCATCATGACAAGGAGGAAGAACATTCAGAAAATGAGTTAATCTTACCTTCCTTATTTTTGAATTTAAATACTTTTAGTTACGATGCTAAATGGCATTTGCCTAAAATGGGTGAAATTGAAACCATATTGGGAGTGCAAGGCTTGTCACAAAACAATGAAAATTTTGGTGAGGAAATTTTGATTCCAGATGCAACCACTAACGATTTTGGATCATTTTTAACAGGTTTATATTCTTGGAAAGAGAATACTATTCAGGCAGGAATTAGATTTGACATTAGAAAATTAACTACTGAAGAACATTTGGTACAACACGAAGATGAAACACATATATTTGAAGCTCTGGACAAATCATTTGAAAATATTTCAGCTTCTTTAGGGTATAAAACTGTACTTTTTAATAAAATTACGAGTCGTTTTAATATGGCATCAGGTTTTAAAGCGCCAAATTTAGCTGAATTAACTTCTAATGGAATTCACCATGGATCCAATAGATTTGAAATTGGAAATAGTAATTTGAAAAATGAACAAAATTTACAAACAGATATTTCTTTTGAATACAATACAGAACATTTTGAAGTTTTTGTTAATGGATTTTATAATCATATAAACAATTACATTTTTATCTCACCAACAGGAGAATTAGAAGATGATAATTATATTTATAAATATACTCAAGAAAATGCAAAATTATATGGTGGGGAGTTTGGTTGGCATTTACATCCACATCCACTAGACTGGTTACATTTAAATAGTAGTTTTGAAATTGTTATTGGAAAACAAAATAATGGAAACTTTTTACCTTTAATTCCAGCAAACAAGCTTTCCAACACTTTAAAAATGGAATTTGAAAATAAAAAATGGCTACAAAATGGTTTTGGTTCAATAGCCTTGGAATCTATTTTCAAACAAAACAATATAAGTGAATTTGAAACCTCAACAAATGGGTATAATTTAGTAAATATAGGTGTTGGAGGTACTTTGAAAGTTTCAAATTTAAATATGGATTTGAACTTAAATATAAATAACCTATTTAATAAATCATACATTTCACATTTATCTAGATTAAAATCTGATGACATTCAGAATATTGGACGCAATTTAATTGTTAGTATAAAATTTGAAATTTAATTGTATATAGAAAAGCAGCTTCAATTTTATTTGAAGCTGCTTTAAAATGAAACTATTTTTCTTATTTACTCTATTGTAAATAAAATATCTCCTTTAACAACGGTGTCACCTGAATCGAATTTAATTCCTGAAATTACACCATCTTTATTGGCTTCAAAATTATTCATCATTTTCATTGCCTCTAAAACGACAACAATTTCACCAGCTTTTACTTCATCACCATTCTTTTTCTTAAACTCAACTATCATTCCTGGTATTGGTGCCGTACAAGCTCCTTCCTTAACAACTTCCTTAGATTCTTTAGCCTCTTTCTTTTTCCAAACTGATCTGGTAGTAGCTTTTGTATTTGGAATAGACACCGTAAATGATTCACCATCAACAAAAACTTCCATTTCTTGCATTTCTGCATTAGAATTAACTCCAGCCTTTAATTCTCCAGCTAAAGCTTTTGCAATTAATTCTTGCTCTTTCTTTACATCTTCCAAGGTTTTAGCCTTCATATCGTCTGGCATCTCATCAATACCATATTTGATTTTTAAGAATTTTTTACCAGTTACAGGATAAAGTGCCAATAATACTTCATCATCAATATCTTTAGCTAGTCCTTTTGCAGACTTCTTAACAGCATCCATTTCTGGTTCTAAAACACTTCCTGGTCTCACTTCAATATGTTGTTCACCTCTTGGGTAATCTTTTAAAGCTTTCTTTCTAAGTTCTGGGTTAATAGGCAATGTAGTTTTACCATATAAACCAAAACATAAATCTTTTACTTCTTGAGTAATGCGTGAATATTCCCCTTCATAAGAATCGAATAACACATTATTAACAGTTTGAACACCAACTATTTGACTAGTTGGGGTTACCAATGGAATTTGACCTAAATCTTTTCTAACTTTTGGTAACATTCTAAATACATCATCTAATCTATCTAAAGAATCCATTGCTTTTAACTGATTCACTAGATTAGAAAGCATGCCACCAGGTGTTTGGTGTAAAATTACATCAGTATCAATAATAGAATATTTTGGACTGTTATCTAAATGCTTATATTTAGGAATTACAGCTTCCATTTGAGCACTAATAGCTGATAATTTTTTAATATCTAAACCAGTATCTCTATTTGTTCCTAATAATGAAATTACCAATGGCTCTATAGCTGCATGAGATGTTCTATATGCATAAGGAGACATACAAGTATCAACAATATCAACTCCAGCTTCAATAGCTTTAAAAATTGCTAAATCACCCATGCCTGAAGTAAAATGTGTATGCAAGTTCAATGGAATGTCAGTTATTTTTTTAAGCTCAACAATTAAGTTATAAATATCATATGGTGCAATTAAACCAGCCATATCTTTAATACAAATAGAATCAACTCCAAACTGTATTAATTCTTTCGCTTTATTTAGGTAGTAATCTATATTATAAATTTCTCCACCTAACCTTGGCTCAGTTAATGTATAACAAATTGTTCCTTGAAAATGTTTTTCGTTACGCTTTACAACTTTTGCAGCAGTTTCAAAATTTCTATAATCATTCAACGCATCAAAACATCTGAAAATGTCCATTCCGTTATCACAAGCACGTTGTACAAAGTTTTCCACTACATCATCAGCATAGTTTCTATAACCAACCACATTTTGACCTCTTAACAACATAAAAAATGGTGTTTTTGGCATATACTTTTTAAGCGTTCTTAAACGCTCCCATGGATCTTCACCAAGATATCTATGCATGGTATCAAATGTAGCTCCTCCCCAAGTTTCCATTGCGTGAAAACCAACTTCATCCATTTGTTCAGCAAAAGGAATCATATCTTCAGTTCTTCCTCGTGTTGCAAATAAAGATTGATGTCCATCACGAAAACTTAAATCTTGTATTTTAATAGGATTTTCAGCCTTTGGTCTATCTGCACTATAATCCATTTTAGTCATTATTAATGACCCGTGTTTATCATATATCATTTTTTCCTAATTTTAATTAACTAATTCTAGCACCTATTGCTCTTCCTTTACTAAATAACAATTCTCTATCATTCATTCTTCTAACCAATCCCATTTTTCCCCATCCATAACGAGGTACAATTTTATCCTTATTTTCCTCCATTTGAACATAAATGGTTGCTGCTATTACTGCTGCCCTTTTCTTTTTTTCATGTAATGTCATAATAATTTATTTTTTATTGAGGGATGTTTCCGTGTTTTTTTGCTGGTACTAATTCCACTTTAGAACTTAATGCATCCAAAGCCATAATTAATCTTTCTCTTGTTTCAGAAGGTAAAATAACTTCATCTATATAACCTCTTTGTGCTGCTAAATAAGGAACATTAAAAGCTTCTTCATATTCCGCTATTTTTTCTTGAGTTTTTGCAACTTTATCTTCTGAAGCTGCAATTTCTTTTTTATAGTTTGAAATTACCTCAACCGCACCTTTTGCTCCCATTACCGCAATTTCAGCAGTTGGCCAAGCAAATACCATATCAGCACCTAAATGTTTTGAACTCATTGCTACATAAGCACCTCCATAATCTTTTCTTACAACTACAGTAAATTTAGGAACTGTAGCTTCTGAATAACTCCATAATAATTTAGCTCCGTGTCTAATAATTCCGTTCCATTCTTGTTGAACTCCAGGCAAATACCCTGGAACATCAACAAAAGTTACAATTGGAATATTAAAAGCATCACAGGTTCTAATAAATCTGCTTATTTTATCTGATGCATCTATATCTAAACAACCTGCTAAAAATGTTGGTTGATTTGCAATAATTCCAACTGAGCGATTGTTTAATCTACCAAAACCAACTATACAGTTTTCAGCAAAATGCTCGTGAACTTCATAAAAATTATTAGCATCCAATACTTCGTCAATAATATCTTTCATATTATATGGAACTTTTGAATCGTCAGGAATTATAGAATCAAGCATATCGCAAGATCTTTTTGGATCATCTCCCATATCTAACATAGGCGTTAGCTCCATATTATTATTTGGTAAATAATCTAATAACTCTCTTATTTCTTCAATACAATCAGCATCATCTTCACAGGCAAAATGAGCATTTCCACTCTTTGAATTGTGCACCATTGCACCTCCTAATTCTTCGAAAGAAGTTTCTTCACCTGTAACTGTTTTTATAACATAAGGACTTGTAATAAACATATTACTGGTCTTTTTCACCATAAAAATGAAATCTGTCATTGCTGGTGAGTAAACAGCACCACCTGCACAAGGTCCCATAATTGCAGAAATTTGAGGAATTACACCAGAAGCTCTTGAATTTCTAAAGAAAACATCTCCATAACCCTTTAATGCATCAACACCTTCTTCAACTCTTGCTCCACCAGAATCATTTAACCCAACCAATGGTGCTCCTGCTTTCATTGCTAAGTCCATGATTTTACAAATTTTAGTAGCGTGCATTTCACCTAATGCACCGCCGCTTGAAGTAAAATCTTGAGAAAACGCAAAAACAGTTCTTCCATTTACCAAACCATGACCCACAATTACACCATCAGATGCAATATCCACTTTTTCCATTCCGAAATTGGTAGACCTATGCTTTACTAAAGAATCAATTTCATAAAATGAACCTTCATCAAATAAAAGATTTATACGTTCTCTTGCTGTTAATTTTCCTTTTGCATGTTGCTTTTCAATTCTAGCTTCTCCACCCAATAATGCAACTTTTTCTCTTTGGGATTTTAAGAAGGCAATTTTATCTTGAACTTTCATATTTAAATTGGTAATTTTTTTGTAAAAATGTACTGCACTTTCTATGCTAAATACCTATTCAAATTTACCTTTAAAAACAGCCTAAAAATATGACAAATGTCATTTTTTTAAAAGAAGGCTTCATTCTGATAAAAAAATATATTGCATTTTTATTGCATTTATTTCTTTTTTATAGATATAATTTTTAATTATTCTTATTTTTTATACTTATAATACTTATTTTATTGTGTTTTATTCAATTTAATATTTTTTATAAAAAAAATTATTTTGAAGTACTTGCAATTTAAAATTTTACAATATTTCAACAATTTTTAACCCAAAAAAATGCCATTTACAACGATTTCGAAATTGAAATATTTGCCTAATTTTTTAATGAATTTTAGTGTTATTTTTTTTTGAAAAATATTTTATATTTGAAAGAATATTGCCTAAAAAAGGTCATTTTTAATCTTTTTCCCCACTAAAAAAGGTATCTAAATTCTAGTAATTGAATTTCTTTGTAACAATTCCTACAAAACTATTATAGAATCATTCTAAATTTCAACTTTATAAACAATCTTAAGCAAACCACTTAAGATTGTTTTGTTTTTATAGTTAAATTAGCCCGATTTAAAATAAAAACATCTCATGAAATATTCACAGAACCAACCTTTAACAGACACATCCAACCCAATAAAACGTATTATTATTGGTATACAATTTTTATTTGTAGCATTTGGAGCAACAGTATTAGTGCCTTTACTTATAGACATAGATCCTGCTGTAGCATTATTCACAGCTGGAGTTGGCACTTTAATTTTTCACATTATTACCAAAGGTAAAGTTCCAGTGTTTTTAGGAAGTAGTTTTGCATTTATTGCACCAATTATAGCAGCTACTAAAATATACGGATACCCAGGTACTTTAGGAGGAATTATAGCTGTTGGTTTGGTATATGGTGTTGTTTCTGCTATTATAAAATTATGGGGTTTAAGAGTAATTGAAAAAATATTCCCTGCCGTTGTAGTAGGTCCCGTAATAATGATTATTGGTCTATCATTAGCATCAGTGGGTGTAGATATGGCTAAGACTAACTGGACTATTGCACTTATAGTTTTAGCGACAGCGATAATTATAGTGTCCTTCACCAAAGGATTAATTAAATTAATTCCAATTTTTATTGGAATTATAGTTGGGTATATAGTATCAATAATTTATGGATTAATTGATTTTACGCTAGTAAATGATGCTGCTTGGTTTGCTTTTCCAAAATTTACAACTCCAGAATTTAATTGGGGTGCTATTTTATATATGATTCCAGTTGCCATAGCGCCAATTATTGAACACATAGGTGATATGTATGCGATTAGTGGTGTTGCTGAAAAAAAGTTTGTAAAAGACCCTGGATTACACAGAACCCTATTAGGCGATGGGATTGCAACTGCTTTTGCAGGTTTTTTTGGCGGACCACCAAATACAACCTATTCTGAAGTTACTGGTGCAGTTGCATTAACTAAAATAGCTGACCCAAGAGTTTTGCGCATTGCTGCAGTTACAGCAATTATATTTTCTTTAGTAGGTAAAGTTAGTGCTATCTTAAAAACGATTCCTGCGGCAGTTTTAGGAGGAATAATGTTGTTGCTCTTTGGTATGATAGCAAGTATTGGAATTAAAACATTAATTGATAATAAAATAGATTTTTCTATTACCAGAAATCAAGTTATTGTTTCAGTAATTCTAACTATTGGAATTGGGGGAGCACAATTAAGTTATGGAAACTTTTCATTAGCAGGAATTGGTTTAGCGTCAGTTGTAGGAGTTTTATTGAATTTAGTTCTTCCAAAATCAAAAGAAGCAATTAAAACCTGAGCAATTAAGTTTTATTTTTTAGTAGCTTTTATTGAATAAAGTAAAGGAAAAAGTTGTTGCCCTTTATTCAACTTGAATAATCCATCTTTAGTTTTTTCCATATCAGGAAAAACGTTATATGGAGATTCCGCAAACTCATGCAAAAATTCAATTTGTAAACCTGCATTGGTTAAAGCTGAAATTACTTCACCTAAACCGTGGTTCCAACCATATTCCTTGCTTAATATATCAGCATCGTTATTTGTGTAAGTTCCTTTATATTCTTCATAAATAGCCTCACTATTCTGATAAGGATACATCAATTTTGGAGGCGTTTGTAAATAATCAAACATCCAAATAATTGGGTGAAATTCAATTAGATAAAACACACCTCCTTTTTTAAGTTTACTTGCAATTATTTCTCCCCAGGTTTTTAAATCGGGCAACCAACCAATTACTCCATAAGATGTAAAAACAATATCAAATTTCCCTTTTACATTTTTAGGAACATCATATAAATTACTTTCAATAAATGTTGCATTTAATCCCAACTCGCTATTTAATTTATTAGCTACTTTAATACCTTCATCCGACAAATCAATGCCCGTACATTTTGCTCCCAACCTACTCCAACTTAAAGTATCTTGTCCAAAATGACATTGTAAATGCAATAAAGATTTGCCTTTTACATCACCCAATTCTTTCAATTCAAAATCATTTAATGAGGTTTTTCCTTTTTTAAAACTTTCAACATTATAAAACTCAGATTTAGAATGTATTCCTACTTTCTTATTCCAAGTTTCTTTATTTATATCAAAGTATTTTTTGTAATTTTTTTTCATTTTATTTAAACAATTAGTATTAAAGTAAGCCATATTATTGGAATCGATTCCACCCAAAAACTAGTATAATATCTATTTTTACTTTCTGATGAAAACCATAATAATATACCAGTAATAATTGCAATTAGAACATCAGTTTTTAAAAAGAAGTTATTCCATAACCCAAATATTATAAATAAAACTAACAACCCAGTCCCCAAGATTTTGACGTTTTTTACACCAAATAATTGAGGTAAGGTTTTTAAACTTTTAAAATCTGAATTTACATCTCTTATATCAAAAGGAATTGTAATTGCAATTAATATTAAAATTCGTTGAAAAAATTCTAAATAAATTATTGAATCAAATTTAATCTCCGCTTCAGCCAATGGAAAAAGTACTGAAATTCCAGCCCATGCAATAGCTATACTAAAAATTTTAACTGCTGGAAAATACCTGAATGAAATCTCTGTACTTTTTGTTTTAAAAAACGGAATTACATAAAACATTGTCATTATTGCAAATGGAAAAAGAATTATTAACGATTTTAAATTAAAAAATGTAAAAAAAGTAATATAAACCAAAGCGCATACTGAAATAGCAAATATAATTAGCATACCAATTTTGTTTTTTAAAAACCAGCTTTTAAACCAACCAAGTCGTTTTGCTTTTACTTCATAAAACCTAATAAAATTATAAGACGCCAAAATAGAAAAAGCTACAAAAAGCGGAATCAAAGTATTCAAAACATTGAATTTAATCAAAGTTATTTTAGTAATACAAAAACCTGATATGGCAACATGAATATTACTAAAAATATAAAAATCTAGGATTTTTTTTAAAACGAGCATTAAGCAAAAATACAATTTATTGACATATTTAAATCTTGGTTAACAAAATATTATAATTAAGTAAATCAAGGCTATTTTCATTATAGTATTTTCTGTAATTTTGACATACAAAATTATTCATATAACAACTTACTAAATGAAAACAGATTCTTTTGTTTTAAGACATGTGGGACCTCGTGAAAAAGGGACAAACGAAATGATTAAAACTATTGGAGTTACTTCAGTAGAAGAATTAATAGATAAAACAATTCCTAAAGATATTCGATTAGCACACGATTTAAATTTACCAAAAGCGTTGAGCGAATATGAATATATGTCCCATATCCAAGAGCTTGCTAATAAAAATAAGTTATTCAAAAGCTTTATTGGTTTAGGATACCACCCTACAATACTGCCTGGTGTAATTCAACGAAATATTCTTGAAAATCCAGGATGGTACACAGCATATACACCATACCAAGCAGAAATAGCACAAGGAAGATTAGAAGCGTTGTTAAATTACCAGACGATGGTAACAGAACTTACTGGAATGGAATTGGCAAATGCTTCTTTACTTGATGAAGGAACTGCAGCTGCAGAAGCTATGATAATGTTACTAAATACACGATCTAAAGATCAAAAAAAGATTGATGCATTACAGTTTTTTGTTTCAGAAGAAATTTTACCGCAAACCATTGATGTTTTAAAAACAAGAGCAACTCCATTGGGAATTGAATTGATAATTGGAAATCATGAAAATTTTGAATTTACTAAAAATGTTTACGGTGCAATTTTACAGTACCCTGCAAAAAATGGTGAAGTATATAACTATGAATCATTTGTAAAGAAAGCTAATGAAAAAGAAGCTAGAGTTGCTGTCGCAGCCGATTTACTTAGCCTATCAATATTAACTCCTCCTGGAGAATGGGGTGCAGAAATTGTAATAGGCACAACACAGCGTTTTGGAATTCCAATGGGATATGGAGGTCCACATGCTGGTTATTTTGCAACAAAAGAAGAGTATAAACGCAGTATTCCTGGTAGAATAATTGGTGTAACTCAAGATAAAGATGGTAACCGTGCTTTACGTATGGCATTGCAAACCCGAGAACAACATATTAAAAGAGAAAAAGCGACATCGAATATTTGTACTGCTCAGGTTTTATTAGCTGTAATGGCAGGTATGTATGGTGTTTTTCACGGTCCAAAAGGTTTGATATATATAGCTAATACAATTCAAAATTTAACTGCAACCTTAAATAATGGAATTGCTAAAATTGGTTTAAAACAACTAAATAAAACGTTTTTTGACACATTAAATATTGAAGTGTCAGATACTAGAAATGTTAAAGAAATTGCTGAAAGAAAAGGTGTTAATTTCTTTTATCCAAATGCCCATGATGTTAGCATTTCTATAAATGAAACTACTAATTTAGATGACATCAACACAATTCTTGAAATTTTGGCAGAAGCCGAAGGAAAAGAAACTTTGATTTTAGATTCAATTATTGAATATAAATTAGATTCATTTGCAAAACGTACATCAAGCTTTATGTCCAATGAGGTTTTTGATAAATACCATTCAGAAACTGAAATGATGCGTTATATTAAAAAATTAGAACGCAAAGATTTATCTTTAAATCATTCAATGATTTCATTAGGATCTTGTACTATGAAATTAAATGCAGCAACAGAAATGTTACCTTTAAGTTGGCCAAATTGGGGAGTTATGCACCCATTTGTTCCAATTGAACAAGCGCAAGGTTATCAAGAAGTTTTTAAAGGTTTAGAAGCTGCGTTAAATGAAATTACTGGTTTTTATGCAACCTCATTACAACCAAATTCAGGTGCACAAGGAGAATATGCTGGCTTAATGGTTATTAAAGCATATCACGAATCTAAAAATGATCATCATAGAAATATTTGCTTAATACCAGCTTCTGCCCACGGAACTAATCCTGCTTCTGCAGTTATGGCTGGAATGAAAGTAGTTGTTACTAAATCAACTGAAGACGGAAATATTGATGTAAATGATTTACGTGAAAAAGCTTTATTACATAAAGATAATTTGTCTGCTTTAATGGTTACTTACCCTTCAACACATGGTGTATTTGAAAGCACCATTAAAGAAATTACTGAAATTATTCACGAATATGGCGGACAAGTTTATATGGATGGCGCAAATATGAATGCGCAAGTTGGATTAACAAATCCCGCAACAATCGGAGCGGATGTTTGCCATTTAAATTTACACAAAACGTTTGCAATACCTCACGGTGGAGGTGGTCCTGGAGTCGGTCCAATTTGCGTTGTAAAGCACTTAGCACCTTTTTTACCCTCAAACCCAGTTATACCTACTGGTGGTAGAACTCCAATTACAGCAATTTCTTCTGCTCCTTGGGGATCAGCATTAGTACTCCTAATTTCTTATAGTTATATAAAAATGTTGGGAACAAAAGGCTTAAAAGAAGCTACAATTTATGCAATTTTAAATGCAAATTATTTAAAAGCTCGTTTAGAAAAATATTACAAAATTTTATATTCGGGTGAAAATGGTTTTGCCGCGCATGAAATGATTGTTGATTTTAGAGAATTTAAAGAAAAAGGAATTGAAGTAACTGATGTAGCTAAGCGATTAATGGATTATGGCTACCACGCTCCAACGGTATCTTTCCCAGTTGCCGGAACTTTAATGATTGAGCCTACTGAAAGCGAAAACAAAGCAGAATTAGATCGTTTTTGTGATGCACTAATTAGTATTAAAGGTGAAATTGAAAGTATGGAAATTGGTGATACAAATTCGCCATTAAAAAATTCTCCACATACTCAAGAAATGCTGACTGCAGATGAATGGAATTTCCCTTATTCACGTCAACAAGCTGCATTTCCATTACCTTATTTGAAAGAAAATAAGTTTTGGCCTTCTGTTAGAAGAGTTGATGATGCTTTTGGTGATAGACATTTAATCTGTTCTTGCAATCCAATTGAAGATTATTTAGACAATTAAAACTTCAATTTTAAATTAATAAACATAAAAGCCTATGGAAATTCATAGACTTTTATGTTTTTTAATGATTGACAAATTAATCTCAATTATTATTTCTCTAATTTTAAGGTCAATTTAATATGTTAGATTTAAAATATTTAACTTTTTTTGACTAATTATTAGTTAGAAAACAATATTAAAAAAATAGTTATTCATAATTTTTCTACTAATTTACAAAGTATTACTTTTGCAGTTCGATATAAATAAAAATATCTCCTTATAAATGAAAAAAATAACGAAAGAAACCTACATCAATTGGTATAAAGACATGCTTTTTTGGAGAAAGTTTGAAGACAAGTTAGCTGCACTTTATATTCAACAAAAAGTAAGAGGTTTTCTACATTTATATAACGGTCAAGAAGCCGTATTAGCAGGTGCTTTACACGTAATGAAGGAAAATGATAAAATGATAACTGCTTATCGTAATCATGTTCAGCCAATTGGTTTAGGAGTAGATCCTAAAAGAGTTATGGCTGAATTATTAGGTAAAGTAACTGGAACTTCCAAAGGTATGGGAGGATCTATGCATATTTTTTCACCAGAACATAACTTTTATGGTGGTCACGGTATTGTTGGAGGACAAATTCCTTTAGGAGCTGGTTTAGCTTTTGCTGATAAGTACTTTGAAAGAGATGGTGTTACTTTAACCTACTTTGGTGATGGTGCTGCCAGACAAGGTTCTTTACATGAAACTTTTAATATGGCTATTAACTGGAAATTACCAGTTGTGTTTATTTGTGAAAATAATGGTTATGCAATGGGAACTTCAGTTACTCGTACTGCAAACCATGATGAAATTTGGAAATTAGGTTTAGGTTATGAAATGCCTTGCGGACCAGTTGATGGAATGAATCCTGTTAAAGTAGCGGAGGCTATGGATGAGGCTATTGAACGTGCAAGAAGAGGTGATGGACCAACTTTATTAGATATTAAAACCTATAGATATAGAGGTCATTCAATGAGTGATGCTCAGCATTATAGAACTAAAGATGAAGTTGATGAATACAAAAAAATTGATCCAATTTCTCAAGTTTTAGCAGAAATTAAAGCTAAAAAATATGCTACTGACGAAGAAATTAAAGCTTGGGATAAAGAAGTAAAAGATAAAGTTGCTGAATGTCAGAAATTTGCAGAAGAATCGCCATTCCCAGAAATACAACAATTATACGATATGGTTTACGAACAAGAAGATTATCCTTTTTTAAAACATAGATAAATGGCAGAAATAATTACAATGCCACGTTTAAGTGATACAATGACAGAAGGAGTTGTAGCACAGTGGTTAAAAAAAGTAGGTGATAAAGTTTCAGAAGGTGATATTTTAGCAGAGATAGAAACAGATAAAGCAACTATGGAATTTGAATCTTTTAACGAAGGTACACTTTTATATATTGGCTTAAAAGATGGAGAAAGTGCTCCAGTAGACTCATTACTAGCTATAATTGGCGATGATGGTGAAAATATTGACTCCATAATTAAAGATTTTAAAGTAGCTACTCCTGTGCAAGAAAAGTCTCAGGCAAATGAGGAAATTTCAAAAGCTCCTGCTCCAGTTAAAGAAGCTGGACCTGATTTAGCAACTACAACGCAACCTGCTGCTGTGCAACAACCTTTTGTAAATAAAGGTAAAGTGATTGCTTCACCTTTGGCTAAAAAAATAGCTCAAGAAAAAGGAATTAATTTGGCACATGTAATTGGAACTGGAGATAATGGAAGAGTTATAAAACAAGACATTGAAAATTATGTTCCTGTTTCTTCAGCTCAAACAACCGTTTCTCAAACTGTTGCATTAGTTGAGGAAAGTTTTGAAGAAACTACAAACTCACAAATGCGTAAAACAATTGCACGTAGATTGGGTGAATCTAAATTTACAGCTCCGCATTATTATTTAATGTTAGAGATTAATATGGATAATGCAATTTCTTCAAGAAATGTTATTAATGAAGTCCCTGATATTAAGGTTTCATTTAATGATATGGTTGTTAAAGCAAGTGCAATGGCATTAAAAAAGCATCCACAAGTAAATTCTCAATGGTTTGACGATAGAACTCGTGTAAATCACCACGTAAATATTGGTGTTGCTGTTGCTGTGGAAGATGGCTTATTGGTTCCTGTAATTCCATTTACTGATCAAAAAAGTTTGACACAAATTGGCGCTGAAGTAAAAGATAAAGCAATTAAAGCGAAAACTAAAAAGTTAACTCCTGCAGAAATGGAAGGAAGTACTTTTACAGTTTCTAACCTAGGCATGTTTGGTATTTCTGAATTTACTTCAATTATAAATCAACCCAACTCAGCGATTTTATCAGTTGGTGCTATTATTCAAAAGCCAGTTGTAAAAAATGGAGAAATTGTAGTTGGAAATACAATGAAAGTAACTTTAGCTTGTGACCATAGGACTGTTGACGGTGCTACTGGTGCGGCTTTTTTACAAACATTAAAGCAATATATTGAAAACCCTGTTACCATGTTAGCGTAATATTTTTCAATTTTTAATATTAAAAAAACCATTACAATTTTTGTAATGGTTTTTTCATTTATTAAATATATTTTTTTAAAGTCCAATTACAACTCCTTTTAAAGAGTACAAAATATATAACATATCTTTTTTCGTTTCCTCATCAATATTATGCTTTCCAAGCACAAATAAAATATCATCCACAGCACTCATAAATTCTTTTTCTGAAGTATTCAAGCCTTTATGAGCTGAAGGCATATCTTTACCGGTATAAGTTGCGCCTCCACCTGTACCTGCTGATAAAAATTCATTAACGTGTTTAGTGAACACATTTAAGCGCTCGGGATCTTTAGCTATAGGAGAAAATACATGCTTAATATCTGGATTTTCCAAATGTGCCTCCATAATATCATCAACAATAGCTGCTACACCTTCCTCTCCTCCCAATCTTTCATACAAACTTTTTTCAACAGGAACCACTTCAATAACTTCAGCAATGCTTTCAGCATCTTCTATTTGTTTTTCCGTTTTTTTATTAGTACAATTAATTAAAAGGAATGCAATTCCAAAAATGGCAATAAATTTAGTAGTTTTCATTGTTATTTTTTTTAGTTAGTTATTTGATTAACAATATCGTTACTTCAAAAAAACTTTAAAGTATATACTGTTAATAACAAATTTGTAATTTAAAATATGGAATGAATGCCAAAATTGGTTCAAATAGCACCAAAATTGGTTCAAATTTACATATAGCAACTAAATTATATGTTGTTGAATGTATTTGGACGGAAGTACTCTGAATTTATCCATAAAGCATTTAGAAAAATAAGCAGGGCTATTAAATCCAGATTCATATGCAATTTCTGAAATATTCCCATGTTGTTTATGAAGTAAATCTAATGCTTTATGCAATCTAAATTCTTTTATAAAATTGTTTGGTGATTTACCAGTTAAGTTTTTTAATTTACGATAAAACTGAGATTTACTATATCCTAAACCTTTACTAAAATCAGTAACATTAAAATTTGGTTTATTCCATATTCCTTCAACATAATCCATTATTTGGGTAAGAAATTTTTCTTCAGATGGCTTTAAAATTCTCACTAGATCCTTATCAATAATTGCATTTCTATTTTCACTTTCATACAAAGCTTTTATCTCATTTGTAATTACCAATTCCTCTTTAACCACCTCACAAATTCTGACAGCTAATTCAATTGATTCTTCAAAAATACCTTCTTTATCAGAAACTGGAACACCAGCACATAATGCAATATTCATTTTTCGGTTAGATAAATCGAATTTAGGAGTTATATATTTAAAATTAGCCTGAATTTTAAGTGCACAAAAAACCGCGTTACTAACAGACTTAAATGAAATTAAATAATTATTGTTATCTCTTTTTACAATGCTGCCATTAAATTTTTTAATCGATTTAGTTACACTATTATGAAATTTCTGTGCAAACAAACTAAATTGATTAGCTTCTAACCTATTTAAATAACTACTAGTTTCAATAACCATAATTACCCTAAATGCAGGATCGTTAATTATATTCAAATCTGTATTTTGTGCCTTTATAGGATCTTCAATTCTACCAAGGAACGACTCCACAATAGCTTCATTTACTTCAATAATTTTATGTGGAACTTCTCCATGTGCATGATTATGCATATTTAAAACAGCTTCTTTATTTGGAGCTTCAACTAAACAAAAAGCAGTTTTTCTCTTATCATCAAACCAATAAGTAATACCTCTACACCCAAATAGATGTTCAATTTTTAAATCTTCTTTGTGTAATTGAGCTACATTCTCTGCTGTTACAGTTTCAGAAACATCATGACGATCCATATAAATTGGCATACTTTTTTTATTACAAGTTAATCTTTTTTAATTAATTATTTTTAACCAGCTAAAAAAGAAACAAATATCCTAACAAAAAAAGCCTCAACTTTCGTTGAGGCTTTAAAATATTTTATTCTAAATGCTAATTACTTTTTAAATTTAGCGTATTTAGATTTGAACTTATCAATACGTCCTGCAGTATCTATTAATTTAGATTTACCTGTGTAAAAAGGATGTGAAGTTCTTGAAATCTCTAATTTTACTAGTGGATATTCAATACCATCAACATCTAAAGTTTCTTTAGTATTTACTGTTGAACGAGTTAAAAACACATCTTCATTAGACATATCTTTAAATGCTACCATTCTATAATTTTCTGGATGTATACCTTTTCTCATCGTAAACTCGTTTTAATTCTATTTTTATTTTTCAGACTGCAAATTTAACTATATTTTTGAAACTTCAAACAAATAATTTATTTTATTTACATAAATTTTAATAAAAAAAAGCTATTTTAAGTTATGTCTTACAAATCTTTATTAAGTATTTTTCTATTTGTCTCATTAATATCCTGTAAAAGTGAGTATAAATTTATTTTAAATACACCTACTAAAATTCAGTCTAATCAAATTCTTAAGATTTCTATTTCTGAAAAAAACGGTAAACCTATAAAGTCTGTTCAATTTTCAATTGATGATCAAAAAATTACTTCTGAAGGAACTTCTGCAAGTATTAATATTAATGATTACAAACTTGGGAAACACCAAATTACTGCTCTTGTTTTTTATGAAGACAAAACTGAAAAAGTAACAAATCCTGTTTATTTTATGGCAGATTCAAGCCCAGATATATACACTTATAAAATAATAAATATCTATCCACACGATAAAGAAGCTTATACCCAAGGTTTGGAATATAGAAACGGATATTTATACGAAGGCACAGGTAGAAAGGGCACTTCTTTTATTAGAAAAGTGGAATTAGAAACTGGTAAAACTTTACAGCAAAAAGATTTAGATGCGGCATATTTTGGAGAAGGAATTACAATTTTTAATAATAAAATTTACCAACTTACTTGGCAAAGTGGCATTGGAATTGTGTATGATTTAGAAACTTTTGAAAAAGAAAAAGAATTTAAGTACACTAAAAGTCGTGAAGGCTGGGGTTTAACAAATAACGGAGAACATTTAATAAAATCTGATGGAACAGAACGTATTTGGTTTTTAAACCCAGAAACACTTATTGAAGAAAGTTATATTGAAGCTTATACCAATAAACAAAAGGTTGAAAAATTAAATGAGCTCGAATTTATAAACGGAAAAATATACGCCAATATTTGGCAAAAAAACTCCATTTTAATTGTTAATCCAGCTTCTGGAAAAGTTGAAGGTGTCGCTGATTTAATAAGCTTAAAAGCTAAAATTTCACAAGAACAAAATTTATCAGATGACGATGATGTTTTAAATGGGATTGCTTTTGATAAAGAAAACAACAGAATGTTTGTTACCGGAAAACACTGGAGTAAACTGTATGAAATTGAATTGATTAAAAAATAATCTTCTACAAATTATTTTTACATTTACAAAAAAACTTTAATGCGCTACTATTTATCCATTTTAATAGTAATTACTTTAGTAGTTATATCTTCTTGTAGAAAAGACTTTACGGCAGAGTTAAGCACTGGTAATCTAATTTTTTCAAAAGATACAGTGTATCTAGATACTGTTTTTACTAATATTGGATCAAGTACTTACAATTTAAAAGTTTACAATAAAACCAATAACACTATATCTATTCCTTCAATAAAATTAGGCAGAGGAGAAAACTCAAGCTACAGATTAAATGTTGATGGTATAGCTGGTAAACTATTTGAAGATGTAGAAATTTTAGCCAAAGATAGTATGTACGTTTTTATTGAAACAACCATAAATTACGACCAAATAACAGATCCCATTTATATAGATTCAATTGTTTTTAACAATGGTGAAAAACTACAAAATGTAAAACTTATAACTTTAGTGAAAGATGCACATTTTTTATACCCTGCGAAAAATTCAGAAGGTTTAGTTGAAACTATTACTACGGGTTTAAATACTGATGGTGAAGAAATTAAAATAAATGGATTTTACTTAAATAACAACACTACTTTCACCAATGACAAACCTTATGTAATTTATGGGTATTGCGCTGTTCCTGAAGATAAAACACTAACTATTGAAGCAGGTACCAATATCCATTTTCATTCTAATTCAGGAATCATTGTAAATAAAGGCGCTTCCTTAATTGTTGAAGGTGAGTTAAATAATCAAGTAATTTTTGAGGGTGATAGATTGGAACCCCAATTCAGCAATATCCCAGGCCAATGGGGAACAATTTGGTTACGTGCTGGAAGTAAAAATAATTCAATAAATAATACTATAATTAAAAATGCTTCAGTTGGCATAATTATGGATTCTATTGGTAATAATTCTACTCCAACTTTAAGTTTAAAAAATACTCAAATTTATAATAGTTCAAATTTTGGAATTTTGGGTAGAGAAACTAATATAAAAGGTGAAAACTTAGTTATTAATAATAGCGGACAAGCGTCCTTAGCCTGCACCATTGGTGGAACTTATAACTTTACACATTCAACTTTTGCAAATTTTTGGAATGGCAGTTTACGTCAATACCCAAGTGTATTAATTAACAACTACTTTACTTATTCCAATGGTAATGAGCAAATTGTTAAAACGCGCGATTTAAACGCTGCTAGTTTTACAAATTGTATAATTGATGGAAATTCAAATATTGAGTTAGTTATTGATAAGGTTGAAGGCTCCACATTTAATTATTCATTTAAAAATAATTTAATAAAGTTTAACGACTCTAACGAAAGTTATAAGGATATTGGGACCTATAATTTTGAAGACACTAATTACTACATGGATAACATTTTAAATGGTGATTCTGAATTTAAATCGCCGTCAACAAATGAATTAATAATTGGCGAAAATTCTGAGGCAAATTTAAAAGCAAATATTCAAGGAACTTCTTTGGTTCCAAATGATATTTTGGGAACTCTTAGATCTTCACCAGCTGATATTGGTGCATATCAACATATTATTTTTGAAAATTAATTATTGCTTATAAATTACTCCATTTTTCATAACAAATGAGACATTTTCCATAGTGTGGATATTTTCATTTGGATCCTCATTAACCGCAATAATATCTGCGAATTTCCCTTGCTCAATGGTTCCAATTTCTGCACTCATTTTTAAAATTTCGGCATTAGTAACAGTTGCTGATTGAATAGTTTCTATAACAGGCATTCCAGCTTCTACCATATACCCAAATTCCTTTCCATTTTTACCGTGATCAAAAACCCCAGCATCCGTTCCAAAAGCTATACCCACACCTTTTTTGTATGCCTTTCCAAATGTACTTTGAATTTTTGGTCCAATTTCCAAAGCCTTTGGAACAATAATTTCAGGATAAAATCCTTTTATTTTCGCTTTATCAGAAACTTCTTTTCCAGCAGTTATTGTTGGAACTAAATAGGCATCATTTGCTATCATTAATTCCATAGTTTCATGAGACATTAAAGTTCCATGTTCAATTGTTTTTACACCACCTAAAACGGCACGTCTCATTCCTTCATCTCCGTGAGCGTGTGCAGCTACGTGCATATCATAATCTTTCGCAGTTTCAGTAATTGCTTTAATTTCTTCAATTGTAAATTGTGGATTTTGACCATTTTTAGCAACACTTAAAACACCACCAGTAGCTGTTATTTTAATAACATCTGCCCCATTTTTATATCTTTGTCTAACCCCTTTTTTAGCATCTTCTATACTATTTACAACTCCTTCTTTGGGACCTGGATCACCTATTAACTTTCTACTTGATCCATTTGTGGGATCTGCATGACCGCCAGTTGATGCAAGGGATTTTTCAGCTGTAAAAATTCTAGGCCCAACAATTTTCCCATTATTTATAGCATTTCTTAAAGATACATTTACTCCACTCCCACCTAAATCTCTCACGGTTGTAAAACCAGCCATTAATGTAATTTCTGCATATTTTACCGAATTAAAAGCAATATCGGCTTCATTAGCTGTAAAGCTTTCAATATAAATTGATGGACTCATTTGCATTTCTAAATGCACGTGCATATCTATTAAACCCGGCATAACCGTTTTCTGCTTTAAGTCAATTATTTTATCATCATTATTATCCGAATCAACATATCCTTTTATAACATCTACAATTTTGCTTTCTGAAACAATAATGGTCATTTCTTTTAAAGTTTTCCCAGACTTTGTATCTATAAGTTTTCCACAATGTAAATACGTGTTTTGTGCAAAAAAGTAAGTTGTAATTAAAAAAAATAAACTAAAAATGATTTGTTTTTTCATATTATGATTGATTAAATGGTGTATTTTTACCCAAATATATCAAAATATTAATAAGTAGTTATTTCTTATCAAATATGAAAAATGTAATTATAACAGGAACCAGTAGAGGCATTGGATTTGAATTGGCACAACTATTCGCTAAAAACAATTATCAGGTTTTAGCATTATCTCGGAATTCTGAACCTTTAAAAAAGCTCAATCTTAAAAATATTTCAACTATTTCGGTGGATCTTTTAAAAAATGAAGACTTAAAAAAAATAACAACCTTTGTTTCTGAAAACTGGAAAAGTGTTGACATACTTATAAATAATGCCGGAAAATTAATTAGCAAACCTTTTGAGCAACTTACGACTGACGATTTTTTGGAAGTGTACAAAGTAAATGTTTTTGCCGTTGCAGAATTAACAAGTTTAGTTATCCCTTTTTTACAAAAAGGAAGTCATGTTGTTAATATTAGTAGTATTGGAGGGGTACAAGGGAGTATGAAATTTCCTGGTTTAGCAGCCTACAGTTCTTCAAAAGGAGCATTATTAACCTTAACTGAAGTTTTGGCTGAAGAGTATAAGGAACAAGCTATTTCTTTTAATTCATTGGCATTAGGTGCTGTTCAAACAGAAATGCTGAAAGAAGCTTTCCCTGATTATCAAGCTCCAGTTTCAGCAAAAGAAATGGCGAGTTATATTTATAATTTTGCATTAACAGGTAGTAAATTTTATAATGGTAAAATTTTACAAGTGTCCTCAACAACGCCATAATAGATGATTGAAAAACTATCAAAATACATACCAGAAAATGCAGTTGATTTAGTACATGAAATGTTATTAAAGCATCCTTTAGATATTAAAATAGTTAGTGAACGCGCTACCAAACATGGGGATTTTAAAAGAACATTAAAAAATAAATTTCAAATTACTATAAATAACAATTTAAACAATTATCAATTTTTACTCACACTAATTCATGAAATAGCTCATTTTGTTACTTTTAAACAAAGTAGTCGTGTAAAACCGCACGGTATTGAATGGAAAACAAACTTTCAGCATTTAATGTTGCCATTTATAAACCCAACAATTTTTCCAGAGGATTTGTTACCACCATTGGCAAGTTATCTTAGAAACCCGAAAGCCAGCACTGGATCTGATGTTAAACTAACTTATGCCTTAAAACAATATGATGAAAATTCAGGAAAGAATTTTATCTTTGAGCTACAACAGGGCAGTATTTTTTTGTTTAAAGATAAAACTTATAAAAAAGGGAACAAAAGAAGAACAAGGTTCGAGTGTATTGAAATGAATAGTAAAAAGACTTATTTATTCAATCAGAATGCAGAAGTAGAAACAATATAATAATATGAATAAAAAATATTACGCAGTTATTATGGCTGGTGGAATTGGCTCTCGATTTTGGCCAATAAGCACAAATAAATACCCCAAACAATTTCATGATATTTTAGGTACTGGAAATTCTTTAATTCAACAAACCTATAATAGATTTAAAAATTTAATTCCGGCCGAAAATATATTAATTGCAACCAATATAAAATATAAAAAATTAGTAAAAAAACATTTACCAACTATTGCGTCTGATCAAATTTTGTTAGAACCTGCAATGTTAAATACAGCTCCTTGTATTTTATATAGCGCTTTTAAAATTTACAATAAAAATCCAGATGGAATTATGATAGTTGCACCGTCTGATCATTATATTGAAAACGAGCAAGAATTTATTAATAATGTTAAAACTTCATTTGAGTATTGCTCAAAAAACGACTTTTTAATAACACTTGGAATTCAACCAACTAATCCAAACACTGGTTATGGTTATATAAAATTTAATAAATCTGATACTTCGATTAAAGAAGTACTCAATTTTACGGAAAAACCAAATCTTAAAACTGCCCAAAAATTTATAAATAGTGGAGATTACCTATGGAATGCTGGTATTTTTATTTGGAGTGTTAAAAGTATTTTAAAAGCTTTTGAAACCTTTTTACCAGAAATGTTTCAGCTATTCTCTAAAGGTCAAAACTACTACAATACTACTTCAGAAAACAAATTTATTGAAGAGAATTATTTATATTCTAAAAACATATCTATTGATTTTGGAATTATGGAAAAAGCACTAAATGTTCGCGTATTACCAACGAATTTTGGATGGAACGATTTAGGAACTTGGGTATCTCTTCAGGAAAAATTAAAAGCCGACGAAAATCAAAACACAATTGTTGGAGGAACGGTAATTTTTAGAGAATCTAGCGGAAATATGGTAAAAACCCAATCTGGTAAAAAAGTTGTAATTCAAGGCCTAAACGATTTTATTGTTGTAGAAAAAGAAAATATATTATTAATTTGCCCGAAAGATAAAGAGCAAGAGATTAAAGAAATAACTACTGAAGTAAAATTAAAATTTGGAGATAAATTTGTTTAAATTAATTAATTATGGAAACTGAAAACACCAATCAAAGTAATAAATTTTCAAACCCTTCAAATCATGTAAAAAAAGATTTAAATGGTATTTGGGTGAGTATTTCCCAATTTCTGTATGGATTATTGGATATTAAAAAAGATACAGACAAAAAAGGTACTATAGAAGATATAAAAGGAAACATATCTATGAAAGGTCATACTGCCTGGGTATTAGTTTTTTCTATTTTAATTGCATCAATCGGATTAAATGTAAGTTCTACAGCAGTGGTAATTGGAGCAATGCTTATTTCCCCATTAATGGGACCAATTTTAGGTGTTGGTTTGTCTATCGGTATTAACGATATTGATACGTTAAAACGTTCTTTGATTAACTTAGGCGTTATGGTTGGTTTAAGTTTAGTGACATCATTTTTGTTCTTTTTAATACCAATTTTTAGAAATGAAACCCCTGAACTTTTGGCTAGAACAGCACCTGATGTTCGAGATGTGTTTATTGCTATTTCAGGTGGTCTTGCCTTAATAATTGCATTGAGCAGAAGAAGTAAACAAACGAATACAATTGCTGGTGTAGCCATTGCAACGGCTCTTATGCCTCCACTTTGCACAGCTGGTTATGGACTTGCAACTATGAATTTAAGTTATTTTGGAGGTGCAATGTTTTTATTTACTATTAATTCTTTATTTATTGCTTTATCATCCTTTGTTATCGTCAAATTTTTACATTTCTCTATGCTAAAATACCTCAATTCAGCCAAAAGGAAAAGAATAGCAAGAATGGCTTCCTTTGTAGCTCTTTTAGTCTTTGCAGGAAGTATATACTTGTTTTTTAATTTATTTAAAGAAAATCAATTTAGGCAATCTGCACAAAACTTAATTGATGATATTAAAGAAAGTGGGGTCAGTATTATTGATGAAGTTGATAAAAACATTAATTATTCAGATAAAACTATCCAAATTTTTGTTTATGGAAATAAACTTGATCAACAACAAATTGAAAAGTGGACCTCCAAACTTCCAGACTATGGGTTAATAAATACTAATTTATTAGTTCAACAAGGCGCTGATGATTCTGACTTAAGACATGAAGTTCAAAACCTCTCGGATTTATATGTTCAAAATCAAAAAATTATATCTTCACGTGATGAAACAGTAAAAGAAAAAGAAGATAAAATTAAACTATTAACTGAGCAACTTTCAAAATATGAAAAAAGTGAAATTCCTTTTATTCAATTAAGTAAAGAAGCACAGATTAATTACAATGGGTTATTGCATTTAAGTTATGCCAAATTGGTACATACAAACTTTAATACAATTGATACTATTACGGTTTTTAATGCAAAATGGAACGACACAATTCCAAATGTAAATAATCAACAACTCTTGTTAAAAAAATGGCTTAAAACGCGTTTAAATTTAGACACTTTACAATTAAATAATAACTAAAAATCTAAAATTACACCAAATCTTGGCAACACGTTTCCTGAAGTATTTTCAATTGCTTCAAGGTTGTATTTATAATTATCTGAGGCATTAATCTCCTTATTTCCATTTTCATCTAACAATGGAATTAAATAGGATTGTGAAGTTGCATTACTTCCATATAAATTTTGAATATCAAAATAAAAATTTAGCGAAAGTTTTTTCCAATACCAGGTTTTATCAATTCTAATATCCAATTGATTATATACATCAAATCGTTCAGAATTTAACTTATTGTAATCTAATATTCCACTATTAGAAACATCATAATTGGCAATTAATGAAGAAGCTTCAAAATCATAAGGTGTGTACGGCTGTCCGCCAACTAAACGGAACTTCCCTCCAATTTCCCAATTTTTTTTCAACTTTTTTCCACCCGTTATAGTTAACAAATGGCGATTGTCCCAAGAAGAAGGAATATAATTATTTAATTTATCTTTAAACTCACTTTTAACAAAAGTATAGGATAAAATTCCATACAAACCAGTGTATGATTTCTTTTGTGCCAATAACTCAAAACCATATGCTCTTCCTTTTGAAGTTGACATAACCTCCTCATTTCCAATCACTCCAAAATCTGAACCTAAATTTGCCAAACTAATTTCATCTCTTACAGAAAAAGGGTAATTTTTATATTTTTTATAAAATCCTTCAAGTGAAATTTTTGAGGTGTTACTGGGATTTATCTCTAAACCTGATACGAAATGAGTTGCTTCAATAAATTTTAATCCATTATTTTTATTCACCAATTCATTTAAATTGTTTCTATACCCCATAATTGTATAAGCCGGAAGTTGCTTGTAAATTCCAGAGGAAGCATTTAAATTTAATTTATCATTTATTTTATATGATAATGATACTCTTGGTGAAAATTGATTGAACGGATTTTTCATTTCACTATTGTAATCGACAGCATCCATTCTTAAACCTGCTGAAACTCCAAGCTTAGTTTTAAAGGTTTTTGAAATTTGACCAAAAATACTATATTTTAACATTGATAATTCCGAAGAAAAATTAATGTCTGAAACTCCTGACGAATTTGCAAGTTGTTGAAAAGTAGTGTTTGTATATTTAAAATTTTCTAAACCAATACCAACATTTAACCTATAATTATTATTTAAAGTTGACGTATTTTCAAAACGAAATTTGTTTTCTATTTCTTTTGAAGAATAATCCAATAACAAATCCGCTGGATTATTTGTGTTATTAAAATATTTTTTTGCATTATTATTCCATTCATTTCTACTAACCACAACCTGTTGCATTGATTTCTCACTATAATGTTTGTAATTTGCTCCAATCGTATAATTCCATTGTTCTTGCACTGGAATATTACTTAAAATATAGCGATTCCTTTTAATAGTTTCTTCATCCGTAACATTATCATTTACGCTTTCGTTCAGTTTAAATTTATCGATTGCCCCCAAACCAATTATTGAAATTTCACTATTTGGTGACAATTGATGTTTTACTTTAAATTGAAAATCGTTGTAAGTTGGTAAAAAAGGTAATTTTATCAACTTAAATAGAAATTGCAGATAAGATTGACGCACTGAAGCTATAAAAGTTGTTTTATCACCTAAGGGACCATCAAGAGTAATTCCAGCATCAGAAGTCCCAAAAGTAGCTCTTGTGTTTAATTCATTAGGGTTTCCATCCTTCTGAGTAAATTCAATAATAGAACTTAATGAATTCCCTCTATTTGAAGTAAAAGCACTTGTATAAAAATCTACTTTTCTAATTAAATCAGCATTCATTATTCCTACGGGACCACCAGAAGAACCTTGCGTTTGAAAATGATTTATAACTGGAACTTCAATGCCATCTAAATAAAATTTATTTTCAGAAGGAGCTCCTCCTCTAATTATTATATCATTTCTAAAACTTGGATTTGAAGCTACACCTGGTAAAGATTGAATAACTTTTAAAACATCTCGATTACCTCCCGGATTTTTTTCAATTTCTGCAATTCCTAAAGATTGCACAGACAATGGACTTTCTAATGAATTTTTGAATAATTTACTTTGAACTACCACCTCATCTAGTTGTTCACTACTTTGAAATAGTTCAATAAAAATATAGGGTGTTTTATCTATTGTAACCAAATAATCATCTGATAATTGAGTTTGAAACCCTAAGAATGAAGCTTTAATCTTAACATACCCCAAAGGAACATTATTAATAGTAAACATCCCGAATTCATCAGTGCTTGTACCTATATTAGTTCCTTCCACAATAATACTTACAAAAGGTAATGATTCTCTTGTTTGTGCATCAATTATTTTTCCTTTTAAGCTTCCAGTTTCTTGCGAAAATAAAATTGAAAAATTACAAAAAAGAAGAAAGTAAATTACTTTGATTTTCATTTTTAAAATAATATTTAGTACAAATATATAATTTTTGTTTAATTATTTTATTTTTTTATTAAACAATTTAAAATTATTCATAAAAAAACCCCAATCTAAAAAAAATTGAGGTTTGTGGTGAGAGAAGGATTCGAACCTTCGAAGCTTGCGCAGCAGATTTACA
>UPTN01000238.1_pt1 | contig 30319 bp, 27 predicted proteins | sample 2160111 | NCBI WGS metagenome assembly UPTN01 (sample SAMN06265058, study PRJEB28932) | marine metagenome | isolation source: Columbia River Estuary | place: USA:Columbia River Estuary, USA | collected 2014-05-05
GAAATACCCAAGCTGCATTCTGCGCGGTGATGATTCCCGCGGTGAGTTTTACTCGGTAGCGCTTACCAATAATTATCAGCAGGCTGACACCGGCACCAAGATGATTCATATCGGCCGTAACACACGCAGCAAGATTATTTCCAAGGGTATTTCAGCGGGGCATGGACAAAACGCCTACCGCGGTCTGGTGCGAATTACACCGCGGGCAGAAAACGCGCGTAACTACACGCAGTGCGATTCCATGCTGATTGGCAAAAAATGCGGTGCCCACACCTTCCCCTACATCGAAGTGCGGAACCCCAGCGCCAAGGTTGAGCACGAGGCCACCACTTCCCGGATTGGTGAAGATCAGCTGTTTTATTGTCTGCAGCGCGGTATATCTGAAGAAGATGCCGTGTCCATGATTGTCGACGGTTTCTGCAAACAGGTGTTCAGAGAGCTACCGATGGAGTTTGCGGTAGAGGCCAAAGCCTTATTGGAAGTCAGTCTTGAAGGCGCGGTGGGCTAAGCCCGATAACCGCCACTACGGAATTTAATGAAGAGATGTCAACTATGTTAAAGATCAAAAACCTGCACGCCACTGTCGCGGGCAAGGAAATTCTCAAAGGCCTGAACCTTGAAATAAAGGCTGGCGAGATTCACGCCATTATGGGCCCTAACGGTGCCGGTAAAAGCACGCTCGGCAACGTATTAGCAGGCCGCGAGGGCTACGAGGTCACCCAGGGTGAAATAACCTTCAACGGCAAAAACCTGTTGGAACTGGAACCGGAAGAACGCGCCTGTGAAGGTGTTTTCCTTGCCTTCCAGTACCCGGTTGAAATACCGGGTGTTAACAACACCTATTTTTTACGTGCCGCGCTCAACGCGCAGCGTAAATATCGCGGTGAAGCCGAACTGGATTCCGTTGGTTTTCTGCGTCTGGTGCGTGAAAAACTCAAGATCCTTCATATCGGTGATGAACTGCTTCACCGTGCGGTTAACGAAGGCTTTTCCGGCGGTGAAAAAAAGCGCAACGAAATTTTCCAGATGGCGGTGCTTGAACCGGCGCTGGCCATTTTGGACGAGACCGATTCGGGTCTTGATATCGACGCGTTGAAAACAGTAGCCGAAGGCGTTAATCGCCTGCGCTCCCCAGACCGCGGCATGATTGTTGTCACCCATTACCAGCGACTGCTGGATCATATTGTGCCGGACAAGGTCCACGTACTTGCCGATGGCAAATTGGTGGCGACCGGCGGTGCTGACCTTGCGCTCAAACTGGAAGAGCAGGGTTATGCCTGGCTGGAAGACGGCGGCATTGAAACACTGAATAGCGGGTCTGCCGGGCAGACGTTAAACCCATGAGTGAACTTTCAGCACATTTGGCAGCGGCATTGCCGCTACAGGAACCCGGCCCTGCACCCCAATGGGTTCAGGTTTTGCGCAATTCCGGCGCCGAACAGTTTCGCGCGCACGGTTTGCCAACCCGCAAAGATGAAGCCTGGAAGTACACCGGGCTGGGCGTACTGGATCAACGCGGCCTGGAGTTGGCCACGGTTGCCGCTGAAACAGCCTCCGGCTCATTACATCCGGCGCCGTTGGCAACCGTTGCACAAACCGCCAATATGCTTGACGGGCAGCTTCACAGTCTTGCGGGAACGTCGCCGACTGGACTCACGGTGCTGCCACTGGCAGATGCGCTGAATAACGAAACGAGCGGTTTGCAGGCGATGCTTGAGACGCTCACAGAATCCGGCAAGGGCGGTTCTGCCAATGGTTTTAGCGCCTTGAACACCGCGACGCTGAGTTCCGGCCTGTTCATCCACGTTGCCGCTGGAAAGGATGGCGGCAAACTACTGCTTAATTGGGCTACGCGTTCAACCGGGGCGGCTCTTTTGTTCAACAGCCGTGTTTGCGTAATCTTGGAGAAGGGTGCAAAACTGGAGTTGCTGGAACAGTTTGAAGGCATAGCGCAAACCGCTAACACCAGCAATATCGTAGTGCAGGCCAATTTGGATGATGGCGCTGGTTTACGTCACGTTCGTTTCCAGCAGGAGTCAGACAGCACAGTGCTGATGACACGCACGGAAGTTTTACAGCAAGCCAATAGTGAGTACGCCTATTTCGGGTTTGATCTTGGCGGCGGTTTGGTTCGTCATGAGTTGCATGCTTCCTTGTTAGGTACTGGTGCAAAATCCAGCTTGAATGGTGCTTACCTGCTTGACGGTCATCGCCATGTTGATAACCATGCCAGGGTTGACCACATCGCAAAGTGCGGTATTAGTGACCAGTATTTTCGCGGTGTTGCCGGCGGCAGCGGCAAGGCGGTTTTTAATACGGCAGTGGTGGTGCACCCCGGTGCTGATGAAGCCGAAGCGAAGCAATCGAACGCTAATATCCTGTTATCCGCGCGTGCCGAGGTTGATACCAAACCCGAACTGGAAATTTACGCTGATGAGGTGGTGGCCAGTCATGGTGCTACCGTTGGTCAGCTTGATGAGTTGGCGGTTTTTTATTTACGTAGTCGGGGTTTGACTGAACAGGCCTCGCGGCAGTTATTAACCACCGCATTTTGCCAGTCTGTCAGCGACAAATTGAATGACCCGGCGTTGAGTGCGGTCATTTCAGAACGCATGATGGACGTCATGCCACAGGCCGACTAAGTGATGAACGAATCTGTGTCAGGGGCTACCGGTTCGATGCTGGATGTAAATAAAGTCCGTGCAGATTTTCCAATTTTGCAACGTACTGTTCATGGCAAACCGCTGGTCTACCTGGACACGGGCGCATCCGCCCAGCGTCCACTGGCTGTTATCAGTGCTATCGATAATTTTTACCGTCACCACAATGCCAATATTCACCGTGGCGTGCATACCTTGAGCCAGGAGGCGACTGAGGATTTTGAGCAGGCGCGTTTAAAGGTCGCCGGCTTTATCAAAGCACCTTCGGACCAGGAAGTGGTATTTACGCGCGGGACCACCGAGGCGATCAACCTGGTTGCATACAGTTTTTTACGGCCGCGCTTACAGGCGGGTGATGAGATTCTGATCAGTTGGATGGAGCACCATTCAAACATCGTTCCGTGGCAACTGCTGTGCGAAGAAACCGGCGCCGTTTTAAAAGTGGTGCCGATGAACCAGCGTGGTGAGTTGGAAATGGACGCGCTGGAAGCGATGCTCAATCCGCGCGTCAAGCTGCTTTCAGTGGTGCAGGTTTCCAACGCACTGGGTACGGTTAACCCCATCACCGAGATTTGCGCGCTGGCAAAACAACACGGCATTCCTGTGCTGGTAGACGGTGCCCAGGCCGTGCCGCACCAGTCGGTTGATGTACAGGCGCTGGGTTGTGATTTTTATTGTTTCTCCGGTCATAAAATGTACGGCCCCACCGGTATCGGTGTGTTGTGGGGGCGTTACGAACATCTACAGGCTATGCGTCCGTATCAGGGTGGCGGCGAAATGATCCGTCATGTGACCTTCGAGAAATCAACGTTTAATGACGCGCCCGGCAAGTTTGAAGCCGGCACACCCAATATTGCCGGCGCCATTGGTTTGGGGGCGGCAGTTGATTACCTGCAAGGTCTTGGCATGGAAAATGTCGCGGCATGGGAGGCGCAATTGCTTGCCTACGGCACCGACAAACTGACGCAAATTGAAGGTTTCAGAATGATCGGCACCGCGGCCCGCAAGGCCGGTGTCATGTCATTCGTGCTGGGTGACATTCACGCCAATGACGTGGGTACGCTGGTTGATTTGCATGGCGTCGCCATACGCACCGGCCACCACTGCGCGATGCCCGTCGCACAATTTTTCGGCTTGCCCGCCACCGCGCGCGCATCGCTGGGTGTTTACAACACCTTTGAAGAGATCGACATACTGGCTGAGGCGTTGGAAAAAACCAGGGCAATGTTCGGTTAAACACCGCTACGCCGGGCTCGGCCACCCCAGTACCGGATTGCCGCCGCCGTACCGGCGACGGAATTAAGCGTTTCTTCTTCCAGTTAACCAGTAAACCGGTTTACTGGTTTTCTGTTACAAACTCAGCCAGGTCCTGTCTGAATTTCACCAATGAAGGTGGATGTACATACATCATGTGGCCGGCTTTGTAGTACTTGATGGCAACATTTTCCCGCAACTGAGCCGGCAGGGGCATCTGATCAATAAAGTACTCCGTTGCGCGGTAGGGTGTTGCAAGGTCAAAGTAGCCCTGCTGCACCATCACCTTCATATCCGGGTTACGAATAATGGCATGTGCCAGATCGATACCGGTATCAGCTACGGGCGACGGGTAATTGTTGGCCGGGTCTTTATGTGAACGATCCCAGTCTTTGTAAAGGTTTCCGGAGACCACGTATGGGCGATCCATTTCAACACCCAGGTCCTTGCGGTAATAATCGTTAAAAGTCGCAACAAAAGCGGGGCCGACGGAGCTCATATAGGGGTCGAAAGGCATGCTTTCAGCCAGGGCGTTGGTGGTGTGGTTGGCAAAACGTGAATCGATTCTGCCGGCTAGCTGACCTCGCGTACGCAGTAACTCCTGTACAAACTGCCCCTCGGTGACCCTGAGGTTGGCAGCCAGCCAAAAGTCTGCGCTGGTGCCGGTATAGGCGCCTAATTGCTCTGCAACCGCTTGGCGCTCAGCCTGTGACGCGCGTGCGCCTTTGACCAGCGCGGACAGGTAACCGTCAATGGCAAAGGCATCAACTTTCGCAAGGAAACCCAGGAAATCTTCCGGCTTGTTTTCCAGCGCGTCGTGGAACCACGCGGTCGCCGCGTAGCCGGATAAAGTCATGGTGTATCCCACGGCCATGTTGGCGACACCCACGCCGCCGCCCCCGGCAACATCCATATAAGGTGATACAAGGATCACACCGTTAAGTCCGATGTTGTAACGGGTCAACAGATCATAAGAAACACCGCCCGCGCGCATGCCGCCATAACTTTCACCAAGAATGAACTTGGCGGAAGTCCAGCGATTGTTATCTGTAAGGTACTGAGCGATGAAGTCGGATACCGAGCGAATGTCGTTATCGACGCCCCAGAAATCTTTGCCTTCAGCTTCACCAACCGCGCGTGAGTAGCCCGTGCCCACCGGATCAACCATCACCAGGTCAACCTTGTCGATGATGCTGTAAGGGTTGTTAACCCTGCGGAACGGGCCCTTGCCGTTGACTTTCAGGTCTTCCACGATGGTCATTTGCGGGCCGAGAACACCCATATGCAACCACATCGAAGCAGATCCGGGCCCGCCGTTCCAGGCAAACATAATAGGCCGCGCGGCGGTGTCAGACCCTTTTTTGACATAGGCGGTGTAACCAAACTCGGCGATGGCTTTGCCTTCGTCATCACGCATGATTAGCGTTCCAGCGGTGGCCATGTAGCCAATGCGTTTACCGTCTATTTGGATTTCATGTTCGGAGATGAATGATCTGGCTTGCGGTTCGGTAGCTTTCAGCGGCTCAGAAGCGGCGGTTTGATCGGTTTCGGCCAGGGCGTTCGAGCCAAGCAATGCCGACATCAAAACCAGGCAGGCAAGCAGAAATATCTTTTCCGTTCTCACACTATTCTCCATCAAGTTTGGTGGGACAGCATTGTCCATATTAAAAAACCCGAACAAACAGGGTGGTGCAACCGGCCAGTAAAAGTGCCCGGCAGTTTTGCATCAATAAAAAAGGCACTGACCCGGGTCGCCACTGCAGCCCGGTGTGCAAATATATACTTTTTGAAGCTTTGTTTATTTCCCCACAGCACCGTCTTGTATTAAAAGCTGCCATTTTTGCGGGCCACTCTTGTGTACAGACTCGCCGTTAACGTCCACAGCAACGGTGACCGGCATATCCTTCACCTCAAACTCGTAGATTGCCTCCATGCCCATTTCCGGGAAGCCCAGAACCTTCGAGGCTTTAATCGCCTGAGATACCAGGTACGCGGCGCCACCCACTGCCATCAGGTAGACGGCCTTGTTGTCACGAATCGCGTCGATGGCCGCCGGGCCACGCTCGGCTTTGCCGATCATGCCCATTAGTCCTGTTTCTTCCAGCATCGTGCGGGTAAATTTATCCATGCGGGTGGCGGTTGTCGGTCCGGCAGGGCCGACCACTTCATCACGTACCGGGTCAACCGGGCCTACGTAGTAAATAAAACGATCCTTGAGGTCGACGGGTAGTTTTTCGCCAGCGGCGATCATATCGACCATCCGCTTGTGGGCCGCGTCCCGACCGGTCAGCATTTTGCCGCTCAGCAGCAGCGTATCACCGGGCACCCAGCTCTTTATATCTTCGCGGGTGACGGTATCCAGGTTGACCTGTTTTGTGTTTCCACCTGCTTCGCGGGTTACTTCCGGCCAGTCGGACAGGTCAGGCGCTTTGATGCTCGCGGGACCCGTGCCGTCCAGGGTGAAATGGGTGTGGCGGGTTGCGGCGCAGTTGGGAATAATGGCGACTGCTTTATTGGCAGCGTGGGTGGGGAAGTCTTTAACCTTGACATCCAATACCGTGGTCAGGCCGCCGAGGCCCTGTGCGCCAATGCCCAGGCGATTGACCTTTTCATACAGTTCCAGACGCAACTCTTCGGCACGGTTGGACGCGCCTTTTTCCTTCAGTTCCTGAATATCAACAGGTTCAAGCAAAGACTCCTTGGCCAGTATCATGGCTTTCTCGGCTGTTCCGCCTATGCCGATTCCCAGCATGCCGGGAGGACACCAGCCGGCGCCCATTACGGGTACCATTTTTAATACCCAGTCGACCACTGAATCGGACGGGTTGAGCATGGCAAATTTGGTTTTGGCCTCGGAACCGCCGCCCTTGGCTGCCACGTGTACTTCAAGGTTGTCGCCTTCGACGATTTCATAATGGATAACGCAAGGTGTGTTATCCCCGGTGTTTTTTCTTGCGCCGTCGGGATCTGCCAGTATGGATGCACGCAGCTTGTTATCGGGATTCATGTACGCGCGGCGGACGCCTTCATTAACCATGTCGGTAACACTCATGTCACCCTGCCACTGTACGTTCATGCCGACCCGTAGAAATACGGTGACGATACCTGTGTCCTGGCAAATAGGCCGGTGACCCATTGCGCACATCTTCGAGTTGATCAAAATTTGCGCCATGGCGTCTTTAGCCGCTGGATTAGCCTCTTTTTCGTAGGCTTCGTTCATGGCGTGTATAAAATCAACGGGATGATAATAAGAAATGTATTGAAGCGCGTCGGCTACACTCTCGATCAGGTCGTTTTGAAGGATCACTGTCGTCATGGTGGACTGACTCCTGTTGGCAAGTTTTTCGTTTTTTGGCGGGCTCATATTTGACCCGCGAAGCATAGTGATTCTACACCTTTTTTGCCGCTGGAATAATCGCTATCGACGTGCCTTTTTTTAATCAGTGTTTAGTCCGGTTACAGAATTTTTTAAACAGTACATCGCCATGCGTTAAGCGAAACATTTTAGCTGGCCGGCATACGAATTTGTCGGCTAAAGTTGCTGCTTTTTGTGGTGTGGTTTGTCGAATAAGTCAAGTTTTTTTCACCAATATTTATTGGTCTACTTTTTTTTCATCTTGTTTTCTGTTACAAAGTTGCTGAAGTTACTAAGAATAAAAGTCTTAAACCTATTTTCCCACCCCGATCTTTAAAAGGAGGTTTGCTTGAACACCCGGACATCATTAATAAAAACTTTATGTACTGCGACCGTAATCGCCCTCGGTATCACTAGTGTCTCAGCAATGGCTGGTGAGCGGTATATCGTGCAATACGAAGGCAATGGAAACGGCTTAAAGAAAGGCCATGACGTCAAAGTTAACGGCAATGGTTGGTTTGCCGTAGAGCTGGACGAAGATGGTAAGCGCGCCATGCGCGCCAAAGCCGGATTTAAATCATTGGAACTTGATGCGAAGCGTTTTCCTTTGTCTCTTTACAACGATACCGTGGGCAGCCCTGACCTGGTACAGGTAACACCTTATGGTTACTTCCAGTCACAGGCGGACCAGTTAACACTGCAACCTGGTCAGAAAGTCTGCGTCATTGATTCCGGTATCGCTGGGTCTGATGGAGAAACAGGTGGGAAAAACTTCGATTTCGATTGGTCGACAATTACCGGCGATAATGACAGCGGAACAGGCAACTGGTTTGCTGACGGCGGCCCGCATGGCACGCACGTAGCTGGCACCATCGGTGCGGTGGATAACGGCTTTGGCGTTATCGGTATGGCGCCTGGTGTACCGATGCATATTATTAAAGTATTTAATGACATTGGGTGGGGTTATTCGTCTGACCTGGCTCAGGCAGCGAACCTTTGTGACGCGGCCGGCGCTAATATTATCAGCATGAGCCTCGGTGGCGGCGGCGCCAACAGCACTGAAGAAAATGCGTTTATTTCCTTTACTAATGGTGGCGGTTTGGTTATCGCAGCAGCAGGTAATGACGGCAATAATGTACGTTCGTTCCCCGCCGGTTATGAATCCGTGATGATGATCGGCGCTGTCGACGCAGATAATGTGGTTGCTGATTTTTCACAGTTTCCAACCAATACCAAATCTGTTCGCGTTAAAGGTAAGATCCAAACCGAAGTTAATGACGGCTTTGGTGTAGAAGTCGCAGCGGGCGGTGTTAACACTTTGTCGACCGTTCCATCAGGTGTTGGTACTGCAACCAGCCTGACAGTTGATGGTGTCGCCTTTGCGGCCTCCAGCATGGAAAACGCTGGTTCAGCATCAGGGGCAACTTATGACTTTGGTACGGGTGAAGCGGGTGATTCCGGTGCTGCCGGTAAAATCTGTGTCATCGAACGTGGCGTGATCTCTTTCCACGACAAAGTTCTCAATTGTGAAGACTCCGGTGGTATTGGTGCCATTGTTTACAATAATGAGGCCGGTATGCTTTACGGCACACTGGGTACGCCCAATAGCACAACAATTCCGGCAGTTGGTGCCACTATGGAAGATGGTGCTGCTTTACTCGCATCCTCAACCGCCAGCATTTCAATCGGCCTGTCTAATTATGACTATTTCTCAGGTACATCAATGGCAACTCCAACCACCTCCGGTGTTGCTGCCCTGGTTTGGTCTAACCATCCTGGGTGCTCCAATGAGCAGATTCGTAGCGCATTGAAAGCAACTGCTGAAGATCAGGGTGCTGCAGGACGTGATGACTTTTACGGTTACGGTATTATTAAAGCCAAGGCTGCCAGTGATCATCTGACTGCTCTCGATTGTGGCGGCACGACTCCTCCGACGGGCAATCAAACGCCGACTGCTTCATTCACTTATTCATGCACTCTGCTGGCCTGCACTTTTGACGCCAGCGCTAGCACGGATAGCGATGGAACCATTGCCAGTTATGACTGGAGCTTTGGCGCCACGGGTGCAACCGCAGCCAATACGTTTGCTGCCTCAGGAACCTACACTGTTTCAGTGACGGTGACTGATAACGAAGGTGCAAGCAACACGAGTTCACAGAATGTGACGGTTAACGATGGTACTGAACCACCTGCTGACATTACTCTGTCTGGAGCGCGTGACAGCACTGGCCGCAGCGTCACCCTGAACTGGGCAGGCGCCAGTGGCACCGATGTTGACGTTTATGTTGATGGTGCGTTTAATAACGTAACGCCAAATGATGGCGCCGTAACTTATACAGTGAACAAGAAAAGAACCTACGCATTTATGGTCTGTGAAACGGGTTCAACTGTTGCGTGTTCAAATGAAGTGACGTTATAAGTTGATGCGTTAGAGTTACCAATAGCAGTACTAAATGCCCCGCTAGTCGGGGCATTTTTTTGCGTGGGGTATTTACCTTTAGACAATTCTGACAACCTTGGGCATTTACGTTTGTCGCGGCAAGGTCCCGGTTGTTGGTGTGTGCAACCTGGTTTGTACGGCCAGTCAATCAATCAGTGCAAAGAGTGCGGTATGGAGTGCTGTGAAGCCTGTTTTTCGGCGGTGCTATTGGTGTGCAAAACGTCACCATCGACAAGCTGTGTCATTGGGCTTTGACCATGCGACTGTTAAGTTGAGGGGTGAGGTGGCCAGCGATGCGAGTGCGTCGCTGGCCGTTTACAATTTGAAGAGCGCTATTTCCCGACTTTATTAACTCAGAAAACCATCAGGTTTTCCGCTGTCTGGGTGCAGTCTCCTAGTTTTCGTCTGATTTTTTGTGTGCTTTTTCCAGTTCCTGTTGAACGCTTGATGGTACCGGGTCGTAGTGACTGAACTCCATTGCGTAGCTGCCCTGACCCTGGGTCAGGCTCTTCAGCTCGGTATGGTAATCAGACAGCGAGCTCAGCGGGATGTCAGCGCGAATGGTAACCAGACCGCCACGTAGGCTTTCGGTACCGCTAATACGGGCCCTGCGGCCTGCCAGGTTGCCGGTAATATCACCCATGTCGGCATCCGGAACCGTTACGTCAACGCTGACTATTGGCTCAAGTACCTGTGGTCCAGCACTTTTGATTGCGTCAAGAAATGCGTTGCGGCCGGCAAAAACAAAGGCAATCTCCTTGGAGTCAACCGGGTGGTACTTACCGTCGTAAACAGTAACTTCAAGGTCCTGCATGGCATAACCGGCAACCGCGCCTTCACCGATAACCTGCAGGACGCCCTTTTCAACAGCGGGGATCAGGTTGTACGGAATTGCACCGCCAACAACCTCGTTAACAAACTTGAAGCCTGCCCCGCGAGTATTCGGCTTGATACGTAGAAATACTTCACCAAACTGACCTGCGCCGCCGGTCTGTTTCTTATGGCGGTAATGACCTTCGGCCGCCCGCGTGATGGTTTCTCTGTAGGCGATGCGTGGTGGGCGGGTAGTGACTTCAACGTTGTAGCGCTCCTGCATGCGCTCCAGGGTCACGCGCATGTACAGTTCACCCAGTCCGCGCATCACGGTCTCATTGAGTTCCTGATTATGTTCTACAGTAAAACAAGGATCTTCTTCCTGTAATCGTTGAAGCGCGGTGGAGAGTTTTTGTTCCTGACCGCGACTCTTGGTGTTTACTGCCAACCCATACATCGGTTTCGGGAAATCCAGCGGTTTGAGGTGATACCGGTCTTGATCGTGCGAGTCATGTAAAACCGCGTCATAGTGGATGTCGTCCACTTTGGCTACTGCGCAGATATCGCCAGGTATACCCGCATCAATTTCCTCATGTTTACCGCCCTGTATTTTGAAAAGGTGCCCGACCTTGAACGGTTTGCGGGCATCGCCGATCAATAACTGGGAATCGGGGCGAATCGTGCCCTGATAAATTCGAAATACACCCAGCTTTCCTACAAAAGGGTCGTTGGTGATTTTGAATACGTGGGCGAGCACATGGTCGCTGGCGTTGTTTGTTGAAGTCACCTTGCTGGCATCCTCGCCTTCACCTTTCAAAAATGGCGCGGGATTGCCTTCTCTTGGGCTGGGCGCCAGTTTGTTGAAAAAGTTTAACAACTCATCGATGCCGGCACCGGATGTCGCTGATACGAAACAGATGGGAACCAGGTGACCTTCACGTAGCGCCTGCTCAAATGCGGAATGGAGTTCATCTCTGGATAGCTCTTCACCCTCGAGATACTTTTCCATCAAATCTTCATTGACTTCGACGACCTGGTCGATAATCGCGTCGTGTGCTTCGGCGAGCGAGAAAATATCGGTATCGCCTTCAGTATGGAAAAAACAGTCGCGCACGGTGCTGAAGTTATCCGCGGGCAAATTAACCGGTAGACACTCGGGACCGAACTCTTCGCGCAGGTCATTGATCAGCTGTGTCAGGTCTAGGTCTTCAATATCAATTTTGTTGATGATAATCATGCGGCAGACGCGCCGCTGTTTGGCCCTGCGCATTAACCGGCGTGTCGACAGTTCGATGCCGGACTGCGCGTTAACCACGACCGCTGTCGTTTCGACAGCTGTCAGGCTTGCCAGTGTTGGTCCGCGGAAATCCGGAATTCCGGCGGTGTCGATAAGGTTCAGGTGCATACCCTGGTAGTCAAGACTGGCGATGGCCGAATCGAGTGAGTGCTGAAATTTGCGTTCAAGCGGATCGTAATCCATGGTTGTTGAGCCACGCTCAACTGTCCCTGCCTCACCTTTTACGCCTGACTGAACCAGCAATGCCTCGGCAAGCGTGGTTTTTCCCGACCCTGAGTGGCCAACTAGTGCAATGTTACGGATATCCCTGGTGCGATATTTTGGCATGCGGCTGTCCTTTTCTTATGAGCTTGAAAACGAGAGTGGCCTCAATCGTAGTACGTTTGAATGAGGGCAGCAAATGACATATGTCATCGTGCTGTTCAGTTCTGATTCATTGACGGGCCAGTAAGCTGTGCTCAACGGTCGGGTAAAGGTTCTGGCCCCGGCTGAAAAGGAGACTGAAATGAACACATATCCAAAGAAAATTATCGTCATTTTACTGGCTCTGGCCGCCGCCCCCGCTGTGTGGGCTGGTCATGCTAATGACAGTTATTCAGAACCCGCGTATGACAACGCCATGGTTGACTATGCGAAAGTGATAGACGTGCAGCCCATTACCGAAACGATTGAAATACCTGAGGAGCGCCAGGTATGCACGGAAAGGCCGGTTCAGCGCCGTGTTGCCGAGTCCCGTTCAGCCGGGCCGGCCATTTTGGGTGCCATTGTTGGCGGCGTTATTGGCAACCAGTTAAATCGTGGACACCGTACCAGGCATGGGCATGGGCATCGGCGTGGGCATGGTCAGCGGCACCGGAACAATGACGGGCGCGCATTGGCCACCATGGCAGGGGCTGCTATTGGCAGCACCATTGCCAGTGGCGTTCAGTACAGCAAGTATCCACCAAGGTATTACACCGACTACGCACAGGTTTGCGGTACCGAAACAACCTGGCGCAGCGAAGAACGCGTCGTTGCCTGGGATGTTAGCTGGAAATACCGTGGTCAGGTTTACCACAGCAGAATGAATCAACCACCGGGTGACCGTATTCCTGTCAAGGTCAGCGTTAACCCTGTTTACCCCTAACACACTCCTGCAGTTCCGGTGTCTGTTCCGGAGACTGTCACCAGGCGGCATCGAATTTCGGTGCCGCTTTTTTTATGGGGTCAATTCCTGTGTAAATGGGGATCCTGCCATTGATGGCATTTTTGTGGCAGACCACTGACAAAATGATGCTTGCGGGGCATTGAGGCTGTACACCATTTGTTGCTTCGGGTAACGTTCCTTCACCTGGTAAAAGAAAGGTTTTCAGCGTGGCGAAAGCATGGGTAGTACTTAAGTTTGGCGGTACAAGCGTCAGTGGCAGAAAGCAGTGGGATGCGATTGCGGCACTTGCAAAGCAACGTCTTGACAGCGGTTACCGGGTTTTATTGGTCTGTTCGGCGGTTGCGGGTGTCACCGATGCCTTGCAGGCCTTGGCTGACCACGCCGGAAAAAACCAGTCAGACAAAATAGAGGCGCTCTTACAGCGCCATCGTGAACTGGCAGTTGAGTTGGAAATCGAAGCCGAAGACCTGGTTTTAGAGGCTGCCGCCGAAATCAGACAGGTGCTCGGCGCGATCGCTAATGGTCAGGATCAAGCCGGGCGGTTTTCCGCCATGGCATCGTTATTGACGCTGGGCGAATGGTTGAGTACCCGTTTCGGCGAGCGTTACCTGGCCCGGTCACTGCCATCGCAATGGGTGGATGCCAGAGATGCGTTACAGGCGATTCCTGAAATTGATGTAGCGGGACGACGCGCGCGGCTTTCCGCACGTTGCGAAAGTGGCGTGGACGAGGCGCTGCTTCAGGAGTGGTCAGAAAAACCGCCGCTATTGATTACCCAGGGTTTCGTGGCGGCACATTGTGAGGGCGGCTCAGCGTTGTTAGGAAGAGGGGGTTCAGATACGTCGGCCGCGTTGTTGGCAAGCCGTCTGGCAGCTGAGCATGTTGAGTTGTGGACAGATGTACCGGGGTTTTTCAGCGCAGATCCCAGGGTGGTGCCCAGCGCGCGCTTATTGCAAACACTGAACTACGATGAAGCGCTTGAAATGGCCGCAAGCGGAGCGAAAGTTGTACATTCACGGTGTATACGAGCGGCATCCGATGTCAATATTCCGATATGGGTGCGGGATCTCGGACAACCCGATTTTACCGGTACTGTCATCAAGGCTGATGATGGCGCTGGTGCAAAACCCGTGCAGGGAATTCGTTCAGTATGCCGCCAGTCGAACATCGCCGTGTTATTGCTGCAGAACCTTGATACCCGTGAGCACGTGGGTTTCCTTGCGTGGGTGTTTGCGCAAATCAGCGATGCTGGCATATCCGTTGACCTGGTGGCGACTTCAGAGACCACGACAACGGTGGCGTTTAACAAAACGAGTAATAATCTGGATGACGCAACACTTGAAAAACTTGCCGACCAGCTTCGAGAGCGTTGCGCTGTGACGGTATATCCAAATTGCGCCGGCATCAATCTGGTGGGTCGTGGGGCCCGGGTCGCGCTGGCAGATATCGATTCTGGCCGCGGCTTTTTTGCCGAGCGTCCATTGCTAATGTTGTCGCAGTCGGCTAATGATTTATGTATCAGCATCCTGGTGCGGTCTCAGGATGCCGAAGACCTGCTTAAAATTTTGCACGAGAGCCTGATTGTCAAACACCTTGCTGCGGGTCAGGCATCCGCTGTATTCGGGCCTGGCTGGCAGGACATTCAACACTGATCATGACAGTAAATATACATTCCCCAAGCAGGGCGGACAGTTTTGGTTTTACCGGGTGCGAGTATGACTCATCCACGGGTGAGGCTACCTTGTGCTACGACATTGATGGTCTTCAGGTTTGTGAAAAAATTACCTTTCCATGGGCGCCCTGGCCAGTTGATGCTTCCCGGCAGGCTGCGTTTCACCAGGCGCTGGAGTTGTTACACCTGATTGCCGGCATCAGCTATTACAAAGCGGGTTTGGCGCGTCATATTAATGTCTGTGAAACCAGGCTCGACGCGGGGCTGGCCGGATTCCTTAATCACCTGTATTTGCACGGTCTTGGTGAGTTCGCCTATCTCAATAAGTTGGATTTGGCTGGGCTGATCCATTTTGAAGCTAACGCCGGGGAACCACACTCCGCCATGGAGTTGGATATGCCCGAGCGCGCGCTGGTCGCAATGGGTGGTGGCAAGGACAGTCTGGTTTGTCTGCAAATGCTGCGAGATGCGGGTGTCGAAGTTCAGCCCGTCTGTGTTGGCGGTTCAACGCTGATTGGCGAAACCGTCAAGGCAGCCGGGTTACCGTTAATCCGAATTCGTCGAGTCCTGGCACCAGAGCTTATGGAAATGAATGCCGACGGCGCCTGGAATGGTCATGTGCCGGTAACCGCGATCAATTCAGCCATCTTGTTGTGTGCGAGTTTGTTGTACGGCTATCGTTATGTTGTGTTTGCGAACGAGTCTTCAGCCAATGAAGCAACGCTGAAAGACGAGCAGGGGCGGGAGATCAATCATCAATACAGCAAGAGCCTGGCTTTTGAACAGGCTTTCAGGTCGGTGATCCAGCAACGTGTTTCGCCTGACGTCGAGTACTTTTCCTTATTACGGCCTTTCAGTGAAACGGCGATCACCCGCAGGTTTTCGCGACTGACGGATTTTCACACGGTATTTTCGAGTTGTAACCGAAATTTTCACCAGGATGGTTCACGTATCGAAGGTCGCTGGTGTCAGGACTGCCCGAAGTGCCGCTTCGCCGCTCTGGCGTTGGCGCCTTTCATGTCAACGCAACAATTGGTGGCGATACAGGGCGCCGACCTGCTTGACCAGGAAGACCAGTTGCAGGGTTTCAAGGCGTTGTGTGGGCTTGGCGAGCACAAGCCTTTTGAGTGCGTCGGCAGTATTGCCGAAAGTCGGGCGGCCATTAAATGTCTGGCGGCGAACCCGGACTGGCAGGATAAATGCGTTGTTAAGCTATTATCGGCATACCCGGATGTCAGGCAGGCCGGTGAGCTTGAGCTAGAACCGGATTTCGAATCGGAGCACTGCATCCCTGCAACCATTATGGCAAAACTGAATGCGGTTTAGCGATCTGGAGAAAGCCAGTGTCGGCATTCTTGGCATAGGCCGGGAAGGGCAGGCCGTGTGGCGCCAGATTCGTCATCGTTACCCCGAAAAACCACTGACACTGTTTGCAGAATCAAAGGCGGATGAGGGGTTCTTTAAGGGCATCAACCCGGCAATTGACACCTGTCATTTTGGTGCGTTTGATGTTGAAAAACTTAAGCAGTTTGACGTGCTTGTTCGTTCGGCAGGCATCAGCCCTTATCGCGATGAACTACAACGGCTTCAGGCAATGGGTGTGCAGTTTACGACTGCAAGTAACCTGTGGTTTGCAGAAAACCCCGCCGCAAAAACGATTTGCATCAGCGGTACAAAAGGCAAAAGTACAACCGCAGCCCTGACCGCCCATTTGCTCAAGCAGGCTGGCATTAAAACCACGCTGGCCGGCAATATTGGAAGGCCGATGCTTGATTGTGAAAACGGGGATACAGACTGGTGGGTCATTGAATTATCCAGTTATCAGCTTGCAGACCTGGAGGCCAAGCCTGACATTTCATTGTTGCTGAATCTCAGTGAAGAACACGTAGACTGGCATGGCGGGGCGCAACAGTATGAAACCGATAAGTTGAGATTGGCAGACCTGGCCAAAGACGGGCACCTGGTTCTCAATGGTGCGGACCCCAAGCTGGTTAACAAAGTGGGTCATTACCCTGGCGTGAAGTGGTTTAACCGCGATGGAGCATGGCGGGTTGGTGAAGGCGGTGTAGTGGGAGTTACGGGTGAACTTGTTGCCGCGCCATCTGGGTTGCCCGGTCAACACAATATGCAAAACCTCGCGGCAGCACTAACGGCGATTGACCTGGCCGGCGCTCAAATCCCCTGTCTGGATGATGCCCTGTCATCCTTCATGGGCTTGCCGCACCGTTTGCAGTTTATAGGCAAAAGGGCCGGGGTTCGTTTTGTCGATGACAGTATTTCGACCACGCCCGTATCGGTGACCGCGGCTCTGCAAACGCTGGGTCATCAGAACACCGTGGTGTTGTTGGGTGGTATGGACAGGGGCCTGGACTGGGCCGGCTTTGCCCGTCAGCTAGTTGATCAAACACCTTACGCCATTATTACGCTTCCGGATAACGGCCCCAAAATTATGGATACTCTGGAAAAAGCCGGCATTGCGCCCGCGGGTGGGTTACACCACGCGGCACGGCTATCCGATGCCGTAGCACTGGCGCGGAAACTGGCACCAAAAAATGGCTGTATCTTATTGTCCCCCGGAGCACCCAGTTTTCCTCATTTCCGGGACTTTGAAGACCGCGGAAACCAATTTAAAAAATTGGCAGGGATTGAAAAAAGCCATTAGAGCGCCCATTAAAATAGGCCGCGGGTGAGGGTGAGGAGTGTATATACCCTGTTGGTATGAGGGAGAGACCATTGACCCGCGGCCCATCTAATAAATAGACATTTATTTTGGGCAAAAAGTTTCAATACATCATTCATTAATTATGGAGTCACAAAATGACCGATACATCCAACGACATCCTGGCGGAAATGAAAACCAGCAAAGGTGTTATTCATCTCCGTCTCTACCCGCAGCATGCGCCGGTTACTGTGGCCAGTTTTGTTAATCTCGCGAAGCGCGGTTTTTACAATGGTCTCAGCTTTCACCGGGTGATTGATAATTTCATGGTTCAGGGCGGTTGTCCGCTTGGTTCAGGCACGGGTGGTCCGGGTTATCGTTTTGAGGATGAGTGTACTCCTGAGCTCGGACACGATGCTCCCGGCAAACTGTCGATGGCAAATGCAGGCCCTGGAACCAATGGCAGTCAGTTTTTTATCACCCATATTGAAACCACGTGGCTGGATGGAAAACATACCGTGTTTGGCAGTGTTGTTTCTGCTGAAGACCAAGCGGTGGTTAATGCGATCGCCGGCGGCGACGATATTATTTCCGTTACCGTTACCGGCGGTGACGCGTTGCTGGAGAAACATGCCGATCGCGTCGCAGAATGGAACGCTATTCTGGATCGATGAGTTGGCTGGCCCGCAGCGGCCTGGAAGATTGCAAGGGCGGGCATTAATGCCCGCCCTTGGTTAGTGATCCCGGTTAACGCTGTAATTGGCCAGTTCTTCAAGCGCAGTGCGCGCTGCTGATTCAGGTAGAGCAACAATGGCTTTTTTAGCCTGATCTGCCTGGGCTTTGGCGACTGCCAAAGCAGAGTTTAATGAATCGGTTTTTTGGATGATCGCAAGGATCGGCGTCAGGTCATCCACGCCGCCATTGAGAATGGCTGTATCCAGTAGCTGCCGCTCTTTTTCGGTGCAACGTTCACGGGCAATAATTAACGGTAGCGTTGGTTTGCCTTCGGCCAGGTCGTCACCGGCATTTTTACCCATTGTTTCGGCTTCACCGTTGTAATCCAGTACGTCGTCTGCAACCTGAAAAGCCGACCCAAGGCTGTTGCCGTATGTGGCCAGCGCTTGCTCAATATCGGCGGGCTGGCCGCTGATGATGGCAGCCAGTCTGCAGGCAGCTTCGAATAGTTTGGCGGTCTTGTTCTCGATTACCTGCATATAACGCATTTGATCGACTTCCGGGTCACCCATGTTCAGAAGTTGCTGTACCTCGCCTTCCGCAATGGTGTTAGTGGTGTCTGCAAGAACTTCCATAATGCGCATGGAGTCGAGACCGACCATCATCTGAAAGCTTCGGGAATAGAGAAAATCCCCTACCAGCACACTCGCGGCATTTCCCCATACGGTATGCGCGCTTTGCTGTCCGCGTCGCAGGTCAGACTCATCGACGACATCATCATGCAGCAACGTGGCGGTGTGAATAAATTCAATAATGGCGGCGAGCGGGATATGATCCTGTCCGCGATACCCGCAAGCGTGCGCGCACAGGGTCAGCAACATTGGCCGCAAACGTTTGCCGCCGCTGGAAACAATATATTTGGCAATCTGGTTAATCAGAACGACATCGGACTTTAAACTGTCGTGGATACACGCATCCACACGCGCCATATCCGCGGCGCTCAGTGAAATAATTTTTTCAATAGGTGACAACATTAATGTCTCGGTTGATTCTGGGTTAAGTGCCATTCGGGTGCTCTGTTGTTTTGCAGATTATAAATCATTGTGTTCAGGGCGATAACAATTCTCATGAATTATTACCGTATGCAACATATACTGTGCAGCCCTTCGGGACACAAACAAAAAGGAAATTACCATTGTTCGGTCAATTAGATTCAGTTGAATTGCGCACAGGCGCAACGCTAGCAGGTGTTATCGCTTTCCGTATGCTCGGCCTTTTCATGATTTTACCCGTATTCATGTTGCTTGCCGCCGACATACCGGGGTTCACACCCGCCAAGGCCGGACTGGCCATCGGCATCTATGGACTTACCCAGGCCATTTTGCAGCAACCGTTTGGAAAGCTTTCTGACCGTTTTGGCCGTCGCCCCGTCATGTTGGTGGGTTTGGCCCTGTTTGCAGTGGGTGGTGTTGTTGCCGCTATGGCTGATTCAATGGTGATGTTGATTGCGGGTCGTGCGCTGCAAGGTTGTGGTGCTGTTGCCGGGGTTGCGTTGGCATTTGCGGCCGACCATACGCGTGCTAAAAACCGCAGTGTGGTCATGGCCATCATTGGCATGGGTATCGGCGCTTCATTTTTATTGTCGATGATGATATCAGTACCATTGGCAACGTTGCTGGGCTTGACCGGACTTTTTTGGCTTACAGCCGGGCTGGGCGTAGCCGGCATGCTGCTCGTGCTGAGTCTGCCGAATTCACCCGTAATAAAAGACGAAACCTTACAAGAGTCGACGGGTTCTGCCGGTATCTGGCCTTTCGCTCTTTCGGTATTCTTGCTCCACGCAACCATGACATTGCTGTTTGTTGTTTTGCCCGGCATGCTGGTCAGTAAGTTTGGCTTTGAGCTTGGGTATCACTGGCGTATTTATGTGCCGTCAATGCTGGGTTCTGTGATCCTGGTGTTTCCATTGTTGAGAAAAATCGCGGCTCGCAAACAGGAATACAAGGCGTTACCAATCGCCTTTTTGGTGCTCGGTGTTGCGCTTGGTTTAATGTCGTTGAGTGGGTCTTTGGTTACGATCATGTTGTTCTCGCTGGCCTTTTTCCTGGCGTTTAATTTGCTCGAAGCGGCAATGCCGTCGGTGGTAAGTCAAATGACCGGAACCAGCGGGCGAGGCAAGAAAATGGGTTTGTACACGACCTTTCAGTTTTTGGGCGCATTTGCCGGTGGGTTGGGCGGTGGCTGGTTGCTCGGGTTTAGCGGCGATATCGTCACTTTAAGCCTGGCGGGCTTGCTCTGTGTGTTGTGGGCAGTAGCCATGTTGCTATGGCTGAAACCCGTTGAAAGCGGTCAGCAAGCTTAGTGGTCTATGCTACACTTTATGGTCTGAATTTGAACCGCGGGGCAGGGCCCCGCAAAGCAGGAGATGCTAGATGGCAAGAGGTGTAAATAAAGTAATTCTGGTGGGTAACCTGGGCAAAGACCCTGAAATGAAATACACCGCCAGCGGCGCAGCTATCGCGAACATAACCATCGCGACATCTGAGAGTTGGAATGATAAACAAACCGGCGAAAAACAAGAAAAAACCGAATGGCACCGCGTGGTGTTTTTCAGGCGCCTGGCCGAAATAGCCGGTGAGTATTTGCGTAAAGGATCTCAGGTTTATATTGAAGGTAAACTGCAGACCCGCAAATGGCAGGATCAGAACGGCCAGGATCGCTACACGACTGAAATTGTCGCCAACGAAATGCAGATGCTTGGCAGTCGTGGTGGCGAAGGCGAAAGTCGTCCTCAGGGCGGTGGTGGCGGTGGTTTCCGTAACAATCCGAATCAGCCGGCGCGGCAGCAACAGCAGCAGTCTGCTCCACAAGGTGAAAACGACTTCGCAGATGATGATATTCCTTTCTGAGGAATATCATTAAGCAGTCAGGGCTTTAGATAGCCCTTTGTTGCGCTATAGGTTGATACAAAAGCTGTTAACAGCTGGTTCATGATGGTGGTTAATTCAATGGGACAAGATAGAAAAGGCATTATTCTTGCGGGTGGTAGCGGTACGCGTCTGTACCCCATAACGCGGGTCATCAGTAAGCAGTTGCTGCCGATTTACGACAAGCCGATGATTTACTATCCGTTGTCCACGTTGATGCACGCGGGTATTCGCGAAATTCTCATTATTACAACACCGCATGAGCAGGCGCTTTTTAAGCAGTTGCTGGGTGATGGTAGTCAGTGGGGCATCAAAATTGCCTTTGCGGTTCAGGAAAGTCCGGACGGCCTGGCTCAGGCACTTATCATTGGTGAAGAGTTTTTGGAAGGTAGCCCTTCCTGTCTTATTCTCGGTGACAATATTTTCCATGGCGGCGGTCTTAAAGATATGCTGGCGCGTTGTACGCAGCGAGAGGAAGGAAGCACGGTATTCGGTTACTGGGTCCGTGATCCCGAACGCTACGGCGTCGTCGAGTTTGATGACCAAATGCGGGTGCTCGGCCTCGAAGAGAAGCCATCACGTCCCCGTTCCAATTATGCAGTGACCGGTCTGTATTTTTACGATAACCGCGCCAGCCAGTTTGCCCGCGAACTGAAGCCCTCACCCAGGGGCGAGTTGGAAATAACCGATTTGAACCGTCGCTATCTCGAAGACGGCAGTCTGCGTCTTGAGCGACTGGGTCGCGGTTATGCGTGGCTTGACACAGGCACCCACGAGTCCCTGCAGCAGGCTTCCAGTTTTATTGAAACCATTGAAACCAGGCAAGGGCTCAAAGTAGCGTGCCCTGAAGAAATCGCTTATTTGCGCGGCTGGATTAACCGTGAGCAGGTTCTTGAATTGGCGCAGCCACTTCGTAACAGCGGCTACGGCGATTACCTGGTGCAACTGCTGGAGCGAGGGCCGAACGGTTGAGAGTGCTTGAAACCGGGCTTGAAGGTGTTGTGGTCATTGAACCTAGTGTGCACGGTGATGAAAGAGGGTTCTTTCTGGAAGACTGGAAAGCCAGCAGTTATGGCAAGCACGGATTACCAACCGCCTTTGCCCAGTCAAATATCTCACGTTCAACGAAAGGCGTTTTACGCGGATTGCATTACCAGTTTCAACAAGGGCAGGGCAAATTGGTTTCGGTGCTCGAAGGCAGTATTTTCGATGTCGCGGTTGATGTGCGTCCGGGTTCCTCCTCATTTGGCAAGTGGACCGGCGTAGAGTTAAACGCGACCAGCCATCGCCAGTTGTATATTCCCGAAGGCTTTGCCCACGGGTTTATTGTGTTGAGTGACAGTGCGTTGTTTCACTACCACTGTACTACCGAGTATTCACCGCAGCACGAGGTCGCTATCGCCTGGAACGACCCTGATATTGCTGTAATCTGGCCTTGTGAACCAACCGCAATTTCCGCAAAAGACAGCGCGGCGCCTTTTTTGCGCGACATGCCGGCTGAGCGTTTGCCCGCTGGCGTAAAATGAACACCCTGTTAACGGGTGCCGCCGGCCAACTTGGCAGCGAATTACTTCCATTGTTATCCGCAAGAAGCAACGTGGTCGCAACCGATCGAAGCACGCCCGTTTCAGCGACGAGCAACTGGGTTCAAATGGACATCAGCAATGGTGGGCAGTTGGAGCAACTGTTAAATCGACTGCAGCCTGAGTTGATTGTGAATACGGCGGCCTATACGGCGGTGGACCTGGCTGAGAAAGAGCCCGAAACGGCTTTTAGTGTCAATGCCCTCCTGCCTGACCGGTTGGCGCACTGGGCCAAAAACAACGACGCCCGCTTGATACATTACTCTACTGATTATGTTTTTGACGGAGAAGCAGTTAGTCCCTATACAGAGACTGATGTGCCTGATCCGCAAAACGTATACGGCGGGAGCAAATTGGAAGGTGAGCGCGTCATTGAAGCCAGTGGCTGCCAGCACGCTATTTTGCGGACATCCTGGGTGTACTCTTCACATGGAAAGAATTTTGTGCTGAGTATGCTGGAGTTAGCCCGTAGGGGAATACCTCTGAAGGTGGTCGATGACCAGCGCGGATGTCCGACATGGGCCAGAAATCTGGCTTTGGCAAGTCAGTCTGTTATTGAGAGTTGGCAGTCGTCCGGTGTTGATAATCGCACTGGAGTATTCCACTATTGTGATGACAGTGCCGTGAGTTGGTATGAGTTTGCCGACTTAATTTTCAGTCTGGCCGTCAAGTCCGGGCTGTTGAACAGTCAACCGGATGTGTCGCCAATACCGGGTTCGGAGTTTCCCCAGCCCGCTCAAAGACCCAAGTATTCAGTGTTGGATACCAATAGAATTGAAAGGGTTTTTAACGTTAACCCAGTTTCCTTCAAGCAGTCTTTGCAAACAGTGATCGATGAGGTCAAAGCAAGGAAATAAATTATGAGCAAAACCAGTTCTGAATTGCCTTTAATTCCAGTCATTCTGTCAGGTGGAGCCGGAACACGTCTGTGGCCGGTTTCCCGGCGCGCACACCCAAAACCTTTTATGGAGTTGTTGGACGGTGAAACGCTGGCTGAGAAAACATTGTCCAGAGCCAGGGCGGTTGCGGGCGATGCACCGGTTATCACGGTGACCAGTCGTGATTATTATTTTTATACCCGAGACTTGTACAAGGGTATGAAAAACACGTCCTCTGACGAACGGTTCTTGCTGGAACCCATGGGTAGAAACACAGCACCCGCGATCGCGCTTGCCGCAATGTGCGTGCGCGATAACATAGGTGAAAACGCCTCGTTGCTGGTGATGCCTGCTGATCACCTGATCGCCGACATACGAAATTTTCAGGCCTCGGTAAAAGAAGCGCTTGATCTGTCAAACAAAGGTTTTCTGGTGACGTTTGGGATTCATCCAACGCATGCTGAGACGGGTTTTGGGTATATTCGCCATGGCGAAGCGTTGAGCTTGAGTGGTGGTTATCGTGTGGCTGAGTTTGTTGAAAAGCCGGATGAAGCCACAGCGATCAAGTATCTGGAGTCGGGAGAGTATCACTGGAATTCAGGAATGTTCTGTTTTCAGGCCGCTACGTTTCTCGATTCCCTGAAACGGTTTGCACCTGAAGTTTATGATGCTGCCGCCCGGGTATGGGCCGCGACAGACCAGTCGCAGTCGCCGATTGAGTTTCCAGCGCAATTATTCAGTGAATGTCCGTCAATCTCAATTGATTACGCGGTGATGGAACGGGCCGACAATACGGCGGTTGTCGCGAGCGATTTTGGTTGGAGCGATATTGGCTCGTGGAAAGCGATTAGCGAGCTATACGAGTCGGACGAAAGCGGAAACAGTATTAAGGGCAAAGCCATCATGGTGGGGTCAACCGGTTGCTTTGTTCAAAGCGGAGATCGGGTAGTGGCCGCTGTGGGTGTAAAAGACCTCGTCATCATTGATACCGGGGACGCGGTGCTGGTGGCGGACCGCAACCATGCCCAGGACGTCAAGGAAGTGGTATCGCAGCTAACAGATTTAAAACACGAAGCGGTCAACTTTCACAAAACGGTTCACCGGCCATGGGGTAGTTACACGATTTTAGAAGACGGCACCGATTGCAAGGTTAAACGGTTGGTGGTCAAGCCGGGACAGGTCTTATCCTTGCAATTGCACCACCGAAGGTCAGAGCACTGGACTGTTGTGCAGGGAACGGCCAAGGTGCGGTTGGGTGATGAAGAGTTTTTGCTGGAAGCCAATCAATCTACATATATCCCGGTTGAGACGCTGCACCGACTCGAGAACCCTGGCGATAAGGATGTGCACCTTATCGAGGTTCAAACCGGTGATTATTTCGGTGAGGATGACATTGAGCGCCTCGAGGACATATACGGCAGGATTAAATGATGCCTTTTATCAATAAACTAGCGGGGCGTTTTATGTACGCTTTGCTAGTGACGAGCATGGTGGCGGGTAGTTTGCTGGCCATGCCGGCGCGGGCTGAGCAACAGACATTGCCCGCCACTGAGATTGATAGCCACCGGCAATCGATTGAGGCCTGGCGAGCCAGTCGGCATAAACGCCTCATGCGCAGTGATAGCTGGCTGACACTGGTTGGGCTTGAATGGCTCAAGGATGGAGAAAACCGTATCGGTAGTGCGCAGGATAATGACATCCGCTTGTCTGGCGGCCCTGCACACTGGGGTAGTTTGTTGCTGCAAGATGACCAGTTAAGTTTTAAAAATACGGGTAGTGGGCTTGTGCAAATCAATGGCAAGCCATTGCAGCAGGCTGACCTGGTTCCGGACTCCCGCGGCAGACCCACACTCGTCAGCAGTGGTTCGTTAAGCTTTTATGTCATTTTTAGAGAGTCATACGGGTTGCGTATCAAAGATTCACAGGCGCGGGCGCTGCACGATTTCAAAGGTATTGAGAACTACCCCATTGATGTGTCTTGGCGCGTAGACGGCCGGTTTGTCAGGGCGGAAGAAGGTGAAAGTATTGAGATTGCCAATGTATTGGGGCAGGTCAGTGATTCCCCCGTATTTGGCGCCTTCGAGTTTGAGATGGACGGTAAAACCCATAGTCTGCTGGGGTTGGGGTCGGAAGATTCTGATTCACTCTGGTTTATTTTTGCAGATCGAACCAGTGGTCATGGCACTTATGGCGCAGGGCGGTTTTTATACAGTGATACTATGCCGGAGGACGGGCGTTTGACGGTTGATTTTAATAAGGCCTATAACCCGCCCTGTGCGTTCAACGCTTACGCAACCTGTCCATTACCACCGCAGCGGAATCGTATGAATCTTTTGGTGACGGCCGGTGAAAAGAACTTTCACGCAGACTCGGACGGTGCTCATTAACGAGAGAGGTTTTATTTCTTTGCGTTTTTTGTGTCGCCAGCCGCTTGCCGTTCATTGAAGGTTCTGCGTAAAACGTAGTAGAGGGCCAGCCAGACTGAGGCAAATAAAGGGGCTGGTTCGGTCAAGGTGACGTTGGTGTCTGCTTTGAAATTACTCATTTTGCTTCAATCCTGTTGTCGGTTTTGACCCGTTTCCCATCACGTCGTTAATAACAGTTCTCTAACTACCATAGACGCGCGTCTGATCGAATTGGTTACATTTCTACTTCGAATAAAACTTGCTTCCTGACTGTCGGGTGAGCATGGTGCCCGTTCAGCGTGAGTTCCTGCCCAGTTCACGATCCATCTCGAACTCCCGCGAGGTGACGTAGGCTTCCATTTTTTGTAAACGCAAATCCAGTTCCCGAAAGCGATGGCTAAGGTTGCTGAAAACATCTGACGGAGCCATGCTCATTCCACGCCAGAACTTTTCCTGGCTTTCGTCCTGGTAGAGGTTTTGCGGTTTGGCAGGCAGAATAATTGCCAGGATGATATAGGCCGGCACCATGAACGGAAAAAAGAAAAAAGTGCTGACTACGACTATCAAGCGCAGTCCTTTAAGGCTAAGCCCGAAGTAACTCGCGAGTCCTGCACAGACGCCTGCGAGCATGGCGTTGTCCTTGTCCCGGTACAGTCGGTGCGGGTTCTTGCGTTCGTAAAGATCACTCATGGCGTTGTCTCCATGTTGGTGATTCGATGTCCAGTATTCGTTCAAGCGTCTGGATGCGGTCTTCCATTTTCTTGGTTGACTCCCAGATGTCGGTCAACATTTTCTCATCCTCTGGCGTCAAGCCTTTGGATGTCTTCATCTTGGTGATGTAGTGAAAGACGATCCATAATGGGGCGCAAACGGTTAGTAATAAAATTGGAATGACTTCAGACATCTTTATTCTCCTGTCCGGCTTTGCCAACTTTCGCTTTCAGTGCTTCTAGCGCGTCTTCGACACGTCCATCGTCCTCAAGCCCGGCGATCTCTTCCGCCAGATTTTTGCGGCGTCCGATGTCGAGGGACTCTCCCTTCGCTTCGACCTGGTCGATCCGGCGCTCGGCATTTTCAAATCGGAAAAGCATCTCGTCAATCGTGTCATCATGTATGTGTTTACGCGCTGCCAATTGTGATGTCGCGGTTTTATGCCGTATTACGATGCTGCGTTGACGGGTTTTTGCATCATTGAGCTTGGCTTGCAGTTGGCTGATGTCCGAATTAAATTTTTCCAGTTGCTGATCGAGCATCATGGTTTCCTGCTCAGTTTGCTCAGCTTCGTCTGTCAGTGTCTGCTTTTCAGCCAGCGCTGCCCGCGCCAGATCATCCCGGCCTTGACGAACAGCCAGTTCTGCGCGCTTGTCCCAACCCTGTTGTTCACGTTCAAGGAACGTGGCGTAGCGTCGTTGTTCTTTACGGTCGGCGATGCATTTGGCTGCGGAAGACCGGATTTCTACCAGAGTGTCTTCCATTTCCTGGATCATTAACCGGATTATTTTTTCCGGATCTTCGGCTTTTTCCAGCAAGGTGTTAATATTGGCGTTGATAATATCGGTGAATCTGGAAAAAATACTCATTGCTTATGCTCCTGCATGCTGTGCTTTAACTGTTTTAATGCACGGTTCATGCCAATATTGCTGAAATATACTAACAGCATGATAATAAAGTAAAAATAATTTTTTCTAATGCTCTGGGTCAATCCTATTTGGTGTAGGTTGGTCAAATTTACCAACAGGTGGCTGAACTTGGTAAGGTTTGTGCAGTCTACTCTCGCGATTCAAACAAAACTTGTTGGCTTATAGTGCATGACATATCCAAGTCGGCTCATGTAGAATATCCGACCTTTAGTGTCCGGCAATTGGCTGGGCAACCCGCAACTCTCTGGAGGAATACTCAATGCGATCCAGACTCGCGCTTTCGATTTTATTTTTGCTCGCTTCCGGTTCTGTCTTTGCTCAGGATGTTAATTCTGAAAAAGGCAAACTAAGTTATGCTGTTGGTTGGGACATTGGTGCCGACATTAAACGCCGCAGCACCGAATTTGATGTGGAATCTCTCATCACCGCCATCCGCGACATCGTTGCAGATAATGAGCCCAAGGTCAGCACTGATGAAATGCGGACATTACTGACCGCGCTTCAGGAAAAAGTACGTGCAGAACAGATTGAACAGTTCCGCGCACTGTCTGAAGAAAATCAGGCCAAGAGCGATGCCTTTCTGCTAGCTAATAAATCCAAAACCGGAATCGTCGCGCTTCCAAGTGGTGTTCAATATCGCATCATTGAAGAAGGTGAAGGTGTCCGTCCTGGTCTGGAAAGCAAAGTTTCAGTTCACTACCGTGGATCAAAGTTGGACGGACGTGAATTTGACAGCTCTTTCGCCCGTGGAACACCGGAAGAATTTACTGTTAATGCAGTCTTGAAAGGCTGGCAGGAAGTACTGCCGCTGATGAAAGTTGGTTCAACCTGGCAGATTTTTGTACCGCCAGAGTTGGGCTTCGGCGCCCGCGGCAATCCGCCGGTTGGACCGAACGAAGCTTTGATGTTCGACCTGAAACTGGTTGAGCTACTGAAGTAGTTTGTTAAAGGCCGGGCAGCATTCGCTGCCCGGTTTTTTTGTGCCTGACAACTTCGTATTTTCGCGTTTATTTACTGTTTCTAAGCGTCCTTTCACTGGTATGATATTCATGTATGCCATCTGATTTACACACTACTTTATTTAATGCGGTTTCACCCTTCGATGAGGGCGTAACCTCTCTCAAGCTCAATGCGTTTCAAAATCCGGTGCCTAACTTAGCGCGACCCAAAAGAACAGCCGCGGTGCTTGTTCCTATCCTGGATAAGCATGAACCGGAAGTGTTGCTGACGGTTCGATCTGACAGCCTGCAGCAGCACCCGGGGCAGGTGAGTTTTCCTGGTGGTGCGGTTGACCGGAAAGACCGCTCGGCCATTTCAACTGCGCTGCGTGAGGCAGAAGAAGAGATTGGGCTGGATTTTTCACAGGTTTCCCCACTGGGCTTTCTCGATCGTCTGGATACCATTTCCGATTACCGGGTATTGCCCGTTGTGGGGCTGGTAAGGCCATCTTTTGTCTGGAAGCCGGATCATCGGGAAGTGGCTGAGGTGTTTACCGTGCCTTTGCGCCTGGTGATCAATCGCAACGAATATACCCACCAAAAGTTTACCCATGAAGATCGCTCACATGTGGTTTCCTCATTGAATTGGCAGGGACACAGAATTTGGGGTGTCACAGCGGCCATTTTATTGAACCTTGGAAGTCGCATGGAACGTCCTGGCGGTATTGGTGGTTTTCAGAACGGCTAGATTTGAGTTTAGCCGCGTCAAGCGCTTGAGTGTTTTGTTATCCATGTAAATAGGTCGTTACTGGCTTAAATCCGGAGTTGTCTTTAATGGCAAGAAAAATACTGTTTTCCGCAGCGGACCTGCGTTCGGCACAACAAAACTCAGAATGTGTCACGGTTGACTGCCGATTTAATCTCAGTGATCCAGCCGCTGGATTGACAAGCTACCTTGAGTCACATATTCCCGGCGCGGTCTACGCCAATCTCGATGACGATTTGTCCAGTCCGATCACCAATATCAGTGGTCGCCACCCATTGCCCGACGCACATGATTTCGCATTGTTTCTGGCTCGCGTGGGCTGGTGTCCGGGAAAACTGCTGGTTGCTTATGATGATGCCGGCGGCATGATCGCGGCGCGCCTGTGGTGGTTAATGAAGTATTTTGGCCACGATTGCGCTGTGTTGCTTGATGGTGGTTTGGGCGCATGGCGGCGTGCCGGGTTTTCACTTGAAAGCGGAAATGTAGAATTTGCCAGAGGCAACCCCGTAGTCCTCAGGCCAAACGATGATCTCGTATTATCCACTTCAGAAATAATCGAAGGTTTGGACCGGCATGAAATCTTGTTGGCGGATGCTCGCGCATACGAACGGTTTACCGGTGCAGTGGAACCGCTGGACTCTGTTGCCGGGCATATTTCCGGTGCAGTCAATTTTCCATTCAGTGAACACCTGTCAGGTGATGCAACATTGAAGCCACTGGATGAGCTGCGTGGCCGTCTACAAGGTCTTTGTCACGGAATGGCGACGCACAATCTGGTGCATATGTGCGGGTCGGGTGTCACCGCCTGCTTTAATATTTTTGTTTCCGAGTTGGCGGGGCTGAAAGGTTCAAAATTGTATGCGGGTTCCTGGAGCGAATGGATACGTGATCCATCCCGTGCGGTGGAACGGTAATTAATAGGGTTGTCCAACAAGCCAGTTTCGGCGCTTTCGGGTTTCCGGCAGAAACCTTTAATCTGGTCAATATTATCTGAAATATTTTTGTTGATGGCGGGGTTACTGTCTTTAAATCGGCGCTCTTCGGTTTATTTCTTAACTCCGGCCGCCAGTCTATTTTGTGTCGTTCCACTTCTTTCAGACGCTTTATGAGAAAACCCCATTTGCTTGTCAGCATGATGCTGGCCAGGTTTCTTGAGCAGTTCATTTTAAGAACAACGTATTGCCCGATGACCCGATGACCCGATGACCCG
>UPTN01000243.1_pt1 | contig 29750 bp, 29 predicted proteins | sample 2160111 | NCBI WGS metagenome assembly UPTN01 (sample SAMN06265058, study PRJEB28932) | marine metagenome | isolation source: Columbia River Estuary | place: USA:Columbia River Estuary, USA | collected 2014-05-05
CGATGGAAAACGAAGACTACTGCGACAGCTTGTTGGTGACAGAGGTATTCACGCCCGCGGGCCATTGGTCGTCCTATCCCAGTCACCGCCATGACGAAGACGACTTCCCGCGCATTACCTACCTCGAAGAGACCTACTACCATCGCCTGAACCCAGCATCCGGCTTTGGTGTCCAGCGGGTTTACACCGACGATGGCAGCCTTGATGAAACCATGGCCGTATCAGACGGCGATGTGGTTTGTGTACCGCGCGGCCATCATCCCTGCGGCGCACCTTACGGGTTCGAAATGTATTATCTGAACGTCATGGCAGGCCCGCTCCGCAAGTGGCGCTTTGTTCCAGCGCCCGAAGTCGCATGGATCATGGATCGTGACGCCTAACGCATTGCTATTGTCATGCAGCCAACGACCGTCGCAATGCCAGCGTCGCCTCGATGAGCGCAAGAACGGCAATGAACACCATTAGGGCTCCGGTGCCGACTTCGACGATCATCCAGCCAGCGACCAGCGGGAAACCAAATATGCCAACGAAATAAGTGAGCGCAAATACCTGTAAGGTCTGCGCGCTTAGGTCTTCATGGGCATCATTGGCCGTCACTGCCACCAAGATTGGGTAAGACACGCCGTAGCCGATCCCGAACAAGACTGCGACAACGACATAAAGTGAGGCGCTGCTGCCACTGAAGAGGAAGACGATGACGCTTAAGAACATGACGTACTGCAGCAGGGCGATGGTGCGATAAGGGTTTCTGCCCCCCTTGAACCGCGCCAGCAGCAGCCGGAACGCGACGACCGTGATCGTATAAGTCAGAAAGAAGTTGGCATAATCAAGTCCTCTGGCGTCTGCAAAAACGGTTTGAAAATTACTCATTCCCGCAAAAAAGCTCGCGCCGAGGCAAACCATTATGATTGGCAAAATAGCCCTAGAAGAGATCACACCAGACAGCGCAGCAAGAGTAATCCGCGATGCCAATTCGGGACGCGGATTGATAGCATTTGCCTTGATCGGGCCATCCAATACGAAGAACAGGATTGCGCTGGCGATGCATGAAACGGCTGTGGCATAAAACGCGTCGCGGACTGAAAATCCAGCGTTTTCAAGAAGTGAAGCAAAGACAGGGGCGAGCCCAAACCCTCCCATGACAAAGACGGAAAGCAGGGTAAAGTAGCGCACGCGATCTTCGGCGTTGACGAGCCGCGTCAGAACGATCGGGCCAAGCGAGTATGTCAGACCCCAACCAAAACCCAGCAAAAGGCTCGCTATCGCAAGCCCAATCCCGATACTATCAAGTGATCCATATAAAAAAAGCGACACAGAAATTGCGATACAAGCACCGCTGAGCGTACGCAGTCGCCCAAAGAGATCAGAAAGATGCCCGGAAAAGTAGACAGTCACAATTGTCGAGACGGCCGTCAGCAAAAGCATCCAGCCGACATCTTTTTCATTGGCTCCGAAGCTGTCGAACAATCTAGGCAACATGAACGTCAGGCCATAAGCGCCCGCTTGCAGAAAGATCGCTGTAAAATATAAGAAAAAGACCATGGCCCGCGACATGTTCAGCACCTCAAACAGGATTACGTCTTGATATCGTAGGTGACCCACTGCGTTTTTTGGGCAATGCGATCATATACGCCGCGCCCGCGATAGTTATTTTCGGCTGTAATCCAGCGGACAACCGACCATCCGCGTTCAGTCGCAATTGCTCTTACGCCTTCGATAAGAGCATCGGCTACACCCAACCCTCGGGCGTCTGGAGAAACAAACAAATCGTCCAGAAAGCAGCCCGTCGTGGCGGACAACGGGCGCGCGAACGGCCGGAAATGCGTTAATCCAAGGAGCGTTCCATCGGCAGCTTGCGCGACAAGACCTTCGCTTTCTGCATCTTTATCATGGAGCCACGACCAAACCTTATCACGCATCTCATCTGTTTGGGCGACTTCGTAAAAGTCGGCGTAGCCGCTATAAAGCACATCCCAATTGGCCCGATCGCCCATTGCAACTGGGCGAATGGTGACGCTTTTGTTCGTTGTCATGGTTCATCCCTTTGCGGCACGGCCAATTCCGCAGCGCCTGATGACCTATTCCTGTCACAGCTTTTGAGCAGGTGCAAAGTTATCCTTGCGCATGATCGAGTCATAACAAGTGAGGGTCGTTTTCATTTCCGCATTTCGCGAAATCGGCCATTGGTTGCCGCCAAGGGACATTGCTTGCTGCGTAAATTGTGCAAATGTGCTATGATGCTCTTATGCAAGGGAGGCCTTTATGAGCAAACATATCATAGACAGCGCACGACTTCGTAGCGAATCGACCAAGTCCGAGCAGTACGCTCGGATCTATTCAACCGAACGATTGAGCCCGCAATCGAAGCTTCTGCAAAGGCGGCCGCAAGATACGAATCTTCAGGTACGCGCAAAACACTTTCTAGAAATCGAGCGTCGAAACGGTCAATGAATTGGCCGCAGCATTAAAGTGGGCCGCTTAGAATCGCCCATCTTAAGAACGCAAAATCGGCGCTAGAAAATTGGTTTTAGCGTCCAGAAAGGTAGTCGGCAGACACATAACCTATGATCTGCGGCGCATTAGCGAGTGAAACCCTACACCAGAGTTGACCAACTTCGGTTACGCAGTTGCGCCGATTGAGTGCGGTTCCATCCGGCAATCCCAAGATAACTCCGTATCCTAGCCCCGGACCCGCACGTAGCTTGAGCAGTTCGTCCGGCCCAGCGCCTTGGACGACCGTGCGGTCAGCTGCCAAATCGCTACAGCCGGCGATCAACAGGAAAGTCAAAATAATCGGAATTATGCGGCGCTGCATGATCTTACCTTGTTCTTTTTTCTATCAATAGACCGGCCTTGATCTAAATCCTAGTCTAACGATCCCGAACCGGGCTGATTTTCGAACTGCATGATCTGCATCGTCGCTCGTTCTTGTGCATTGGGTACACACCCTGACTTTTGGGCCCAATTGAAAATTAAGGACCTGTCGTGAGTTTCAAACATGAGAAGCTATGCGATTGAAAAGGTACTAGGTTGATCGCCCGCGCTTTTCGCGATCACCTAGGCTGTATTGCGCACGCAAAATACCGAACAACTTGCGATATGCTGGACGGTGGCGGTTGCGGATGTTCAGTCCGGCAAAGACAGGCTGGGTGATGACCGGGGCATCCGCGACCCTTTGGCAGGTCCCCGACGCAACCAGATCTTTCGCGGAATGTTGCAACACATATGCCGTTCCAGACAGGGATGTTAGCAAATCAACCATTGCCGCGTTCTGTCCGATTGAGAGCGAGACGTGCATTAGGTCCGGCAGAAGTGCCGCATGTGTTTGGGCAAAAGCTGGCGCGAAATTTGCGAAGATATATCGCGATTTATCGATTTCCTGCAGTGTCTGCGCATGCGTTGATACCATGACATATCGGATCTCACCCAACATTTCGAAGTAGAGGTCGGGCTGCATTTGTGGTGAATAAAGCACCGCAATATCTTGAACGCCTGAAACAAGATCAGTGCACATTTGGCTCGAGTAATCCGCCTCGAACAAAAATGCAGTCTGCGGAAAAGTCGCGCGAAATTCATCGATCAAATGTTTGATATCAACGCTCACAAGATCATGCTGCAGGCCAATTCGCATCGTCACGCCGCCCATCGCCGTGTCGCGCGCAGCGTTCAAAGCGGTGACCCAGTTGTGTCGCAAACCGCGGGCATGCGGTTCGAACCTTAGCCCTTCCGTTGTAAGTGCCGTGCCAGACCGCGATCGCTGAAAAAGCCGTCTGCCAACAGAGCTTTCCAATGATTTAATCCGTCCCGACACGGTCGACTGTGTCACACCCAATCGGTCAGCGGTCTTGTTAAAGCTCTTTGTTTCACAAAGATCGAGAAAGGTATCAATCAATTCTATCTGCATACTGTCATGCTGCACTAATCAGCATTTCCGATCAATAATAATAGGATGATGCGATTGATAGAATGCGCGCACTCAGCGAATACTGTTCCTGAACAGGGGAGGCTGAGGTCATGAGTCAATCACAACGCAGATCAGGCGGCCGTGCCGCGCGGGTGGCATTACGCAGTGCGCCACTTGCTGAAAATGTGCGCCCTGTTCGCGCTGGTTTGTCGGGCGGGCAGTATAAACCATTGTCCGATGCCAACGTCGCGCGGATCCACGAGTCGGCCCTCGATGCATTGGAACAAATCGGCCTGTCCCAAGCTCCGCCTTCGGGTGTAGAGGTCATGACCAATGCCGGTGCGATCCAAGGTGACGACGGGCGCCTGCGCTTTCCGCGTGCTTTGGTAGAGGACATGTTGGCCAAGGCTGCGCGCAACATCACGCTGCATGGGCGCGAGGAAAAGCACGATCTCTACCTGTCTGGCTCGCGTGTTCATTTTGGCACAGCGGGTGCTGCGGTTCATATCGTTGACGTCGAAACGAACACCTACCGCGACAGCACTGCACAAGACCTGCACGACGCAGCCAAGATCACGCATGCGTTGGACAACGTGCATTTCTTTCAGCGGGCCATGGTCGCCCGCGATGTAACCGATAACTTGGAAATGGATCTCAATACGATCTACGCCTGCTGTTCTGGCACCACTAAACATGTGGGTACGTCATTCAGCGATCCTGCGCATGTGGCCCCCGGAATCGAGATGCTGCACCGATTGGCGGGTGGCGAGGCCGCGTGGCGTGCGCGTCCTTTCGTGTCGAATTCGAACTGTTTTGTCGTCCCACCTATGAAGTTCGCAGAAGAAAGCTGTATCGCGATGGAATCCTGCATCCGCGCAGGCATGCCAATCTTGCTGCTTTCTGCGGGTCAGGCGGGTGCCACCGCACCGGCGCCAATCGCTCTGGCGATTGTGCAAGCTGTTGCTGAATGTCTGGCCGGTGTTGTCTATGTGAACGCCATGGCACCCGGTCATCCGGCTGTATTTGGCACATGGCCGTTTGTGTCCGATTTGCGCACAGGTGCGATGTCAGGTGGCTCTGCCGAACAGGCACTGCTGACAGCGGGCTGTTCGCAGATGCACAAATTCTATGATTTGCCCGGCGGCGCGGCTGCAGGCATTTCGGACGCAAAACTGCCCGACATGCAAGCGGGATGGGAACAGGGAATCACAAACGTGCTCGCTGGTCTTTCGGGGTTGAACATGGCTTATGAGGCCGTCGGGATGCATGCATCACTGCTTGGTTTCTGCCTTGAATCGTTGGTTCTGGGCGATGACATTCTTGGGCAGGTCATGCGCACTGTACGCGGCATTGACGTGACAGAAGACAACACCTCGATCGAGGCGATGAAGGCTGTATGTCTGGGTGGTCCGGGCCATTACCTCGGGTCTGATCAAACACTTGCCTTGATGCAAACGGAATACATTTATCCCGCGCTGGGTAACCGGATGAGTCCAAAGGAATGGAACGAGGCTGGTCGCCCGATCCTACTTGAGCAGGCAATCGCCCGAAAGAACGAGATCCTTGCAAACGCGCAAATCAAGTTCGATCCGGCCTTAGATGCGGCAATCCGCGCTGACTACAATATCTACTTCAAATAGGGGGCTGACGATGCATTACGGCTATATTGGTCAAGGGAACCTTGGCGCGAATTGTGCGGCGTGCCTGCTGCGTGCTGGGCTTGATGTAACAGTCACTGATATCAACAAGGCGGCTGCAGCGACGGCTATTGCCGAAGGTGCCAAATGGGCAGACAGCCCTGCAGAACTTGCCGCGTCGGTCGATCACATCATCACTTGCCTGCCGTCACCTACCGTGTCGCAAGCAGTGGCGGCCCAAATGCTACCAGCGATGCGGACAGGCGCACATTGGATCGAAATGTCGACGCTAGGTCGTGACGAGGTCCTTGCTTTCGCAGCAGACGCCGCAAAGCACAATGTCCGGATGATGGAGTTGCCGGTGACGGGTGGGGTGCATCTGGCTGCGCAAGGAAACATCACGATGCTTGCGGGTGGTGACAAAGACATGTTCGATCTGCATTTGCCCGCGCTGCATGCAATGGGTAACCAAGTGTTCCATATGGGGCCGTTGGGGTCAGCGTCGATCATCAAGGTGATCACGAATATGCTGGCCTTTATCCACCTTAAGGCTTGCGGTGAAGCGTTGATGTTGGCCAAGCGCGGTGGTCTGGATTTGTCCCAAGCTTGGCATGCGATCAAGGCATCGTCAGGTACATCTTTCGTGCATGAAACCGAGGGGGCATTGGTGTTGAACGGGTCTTATGACGTGGCCTTCAACATTGATCTGGCACTTAAGGACTTGGGGTTCGCAATGGGCTTTGGGCGTGAATTTGAGGTACCTCTCGAATTGGCCGCTGCAACCGAACAAACTTATGTCGCCGCCCGCGCTGCTTATGGCGGGGCTGCGCAGTCACCGATGATCGTGAAGTTGCTTGAGGATTTGCTAGGGACTGACCTGCGCGCTGACGGGTTTCCTGCGCGCTTGACCTAGCGGTTCGTCATCGCACTTGCAAAGAAAGGCACCCACGCGTCTAACACCGCCTGAGGGTGCTGCTCTGCAAGGTAATGCCCGCCCGGCAGTGCCCAACCTGTCACATTGCTGGCGCGTTCATTCCAAAGTGCCAAGCAGTCGAAATGCGCCGCAATCGCACCGTCTTTGCCCCAAAGGGCCAAAAGGGGTGTTTCGATTTTGCCGACTTCGGCATCGTCATATTCCAAGTCGATGCTGGCAGCGGCGCGGTAGTCTTCACAAGCGCCATGAATGGTCTGCGGGTCTGCAAAACAAGTGAGATATTCATCAAGCGCTTGCTGCACAAAGGGTGATAGTCCCGCAGAACCTGCCCCGCATTTACTAAGCCAATAAAACGCAGCGTCTGCGGCGATAAGGGTTTCAGGGAATGGATGTGGCAAGGTTAGCCAGTACCAGTGCCAATATGTATGGGCAAAGGCGCTGCCCGCCTCGCGGTACATTTCGCGCGTTGGAGCAATATCAAGTGTTGAAAATGCGATAACGCGTTCCGGATGATCAGCGGTCAGACGATGGGCAACCCGCGCACCGCGATCATGCGCACCAATCAAGAATTGATCATGCCCCAAGTGATCCATTAACGCTAGAACATCACCCGCCATAGCCCTTTTGGAATAGGGTATATGCTGCGCGTCTGTAACAGGCTTAAGGGACCTGCCGTATCCTCTTAAATCCGGGCAAATCACTTGGTAGGTTTCTGCAAGGACAGGGGCCACGGCATGCCACATGGCAGATGTCTGGGGATACCCATGCAGCAAAACCAGAGGCGGTCCATCGCCTTTGATCCGGTAAAATACAGGACCGTCTGGGGTATCGAACGTTTGCTCCAAGAAGCCTTTAAAAAATGCAGTTGCGCGTGGTGCGGATTGAGCAGCCGGATGCATTAGTGAAAGATTGCACGCCAAGACGACTGCAAAGCGCTGAGTTGGGCTGGGTCATAAACCAACAATGCCACGTCTTCGTCTGACAGAGCCAATGCTGCTGACCCGTCGTTTTCAAGCGCACCTTCGAGGCATATCAATTGAGGGCCGTCTTTGTGGCTGGGAAGGCTTTCTTGTGATTGCAGGAACGCTTCGACTTGGGTGTCCCAAATGGACTGCAGTTCAGAAATATCGCCCTGACTGGTTAGGACATCGCCCGCGCTGACATGCAGGATTGCTGACAAGGCCGCTTGATTGGCCTGCAGAAACTGCGCCATTGGTGACAACGGCGTTTCATGCATAGAGACCTGCCAGATCTCAGCCAAACCAGTCGCAGCGACACCGCGTTCACCACTTGTGCCAAATGGCTCTGACGGCAGACTGCGCACAGTCAATTGCGTTGCTGCCCCAAGGGTTCCGGTTAAAACTGCGAAGGCGGCATCAAGTAAATCCGGCTCTTCACGAGAAAGCGGGACGCCAATCAATGCAGAAGCAGTATCATTTGCCGGTGATACGGCAACAAGACCGCGCAGGCGTCGACCCGCAGCGATCAAACTGACGACCGCATCGCCTGCTGCAAAATCCAGTCGACGTTCCAACACAGTTTCGTCAATCGCATCAAGCAATGCATTCAGCGGAGCTGGCACACCGCCTTGCGAAATCACGCGTGCGCCGTGATCGAATACATCGTCATTGGTCGCCAAAGCGTTCAGTTTTTGTGCCAAAGCATTCAAGTCGCTCATGTGCGTGGTCCCAACATATGCCGTTTAGCCGTCACTGATGCGGTTCAGGCATCCAGTTGCATCGGCAACAAATTTATCAAGGTCTACACTTGGCGTGCAGACGCAACACAGTACATCATTTGGTTCATCAGACGCCCGCAAGAACAGCCGTACGGATGTGTCATTTGCAACCAGCGCCATCCGGCTAGGACGTGCACCCAAAGCAACTTTTCCGTTTGCACCCAACAACGATGCTGCTTGCTTGCACAGCTTATCAAGCGCCTCGCGGGGTAATGTGGACAGGGTATCAGTTACAAGGATCATCTGCGTCGAGAGGTCCGCAAATGCAATGGTTTGGCAGCTTGTGCTTGATTTGCGCAATTTGTCCAACTCATCAACGACCATGACAGACCTATTCTACTACATTTATTCACTTCGCCTATGTGACCGCACAACGCGGAAAATGCAACGGATGACCTTAACCTCGCTAGGTGGGACGCGCGGTCCGGTTCGCAGGGCGTGATGTTCCTTCGCCGTCTTCGTCAAAATCGTTCGTGCGCTGCACGCGCCGCGGCATCACTGACTTTGGAGTAGGCGGTGGGATATCGTCCGAAGATTCCAGATTATAAAGCGGCACATCTGTCCGTTCCGTAATCGCGCTGAGTTTCTCGATGGTGTTGATCAGATGCTCTGTGAATGGACCTGCGCCGCTTGCATCCCACAGCGCATAGTCGTCGCCTGCTCTTATCGCCTGCAAAAGCGCAATCGGGAAAGTGGCCCCAAATTGACCGTCGGTTTCACGACTTACGCGCTTCATGACGCGACCGCGGTCACGGTCTGTGGTTAGTTTGTCGAAGCGGGTGATCAGCAGAATTGAATTTTCGCGCACTGTTTCGGGCATGGATTCCCAAACGGCGGCCTCAGATTGGCGCCATGCCTGCGTTGCATGCGTACACCAGATGACGGCATCGATTTCCGTCAGCATCCGTTCCCAAACGTCAGAGGACATGTTCGGGTCCGAAATCCCCGGAAAGTCGATCAGGTCGCAGACCTCAAGGATATCTGACTGGATTGACAGATGAATGTAGCGGGTTTCGTTGACTGGTACATCTTCAAGCCGCTCGATCGAGATAGGTTCGGTGGTGCCGTCCATATCAACGCGATATGGTGCGTCGTTTCCATAGGTGATCCACACAGGCGACAGGCGTGTTGCCGTCACTTTTTCTGGCAGTGGCCGTTCACCCATCAGCAAATTCGACAGGGTGCTTTTTCCTGCACTGAATTCACCCATCAAGGCGATGCGCGGTTTACGAGGAGCGTCCATTTCGGCCATTAAGATTTACCTATCGCGACAGTATCATCACGAAGTTCCTCGAAAATGAATTCGAACAGTTCTTCGCGTTCTTGCTGGGCCTTAATGCCAAACACGTCTTCCAAATCTTCGATATCCAGCTCTGATTTGTTGCTGATATCAGTCAGCAAGGCGCGTTGTTCATTCAAGAAACCCTGCAACTCGCGCTGGGCATTTTCGCGAATTTCGTTGGCTTGGCGTAGCTTCAGCTCTTCGACGATTGGATTTGTCTCAGCCTCGATCAGATCGTAGAATCCGCTTGCGAAAGCGCGGTATCCCTTGCGGCGTTTCCACCAGCCCTTCCACCATGACGTTTGCAGATCAAGCGCAATTGTCTGTCCCAATGACACGGGTGCAGGGACATCTGGCGGCGTTGGTGGCGTAATTGAAAAGTTCTCAACAGCAACACCAAAGGCCGATTTGCAAATGTCGGCAAGGTCTTGGGCAGCAGCTTCGTAGACTTCCTCGCAGGTAGAGGCCACGTTGCGGCGCATTACCTGATAGCTGGTGCGCAGCAACATGCGCAGACCGTCCGGGCTGTATTGCCAGACTTCTTCTTCGCCTTTGGTTTCAAGGTGCTGCAATAGCGATTCAAGGGCACGATCAAGGAAGCGTTTGTGTGATTGATCGACCCGCGCGCTGAACTGCTGGAACACTGCGTCCATCCGGTCGCTCAGCAGCTTCATGTTATCGGTTTCCATCTTTTCAAGATGTTGTTCGAGTTCATCCGCCATCATGACAGACACCGTATCGCCATCTAGCCGCATTGAGACGACAGTATTCGATGCGCGCACGCCACTGACAAGGTTCAACGCCTTCTTGCGTGAAGCAGAAAGTACTTCTGCGCCTGAACCATCTGCAATACGTTCGGACAATGCGCGGTAAAGTTCGGGCATGCCGGAAAGATGCCAAACCAACTCGTGAGTATCCATATCGGCGGTTTCAGCGCTTAAAGCGGCCTCTGCCCAGTTATAAAGCGCATCAGCGCTATCAGCGATAATATCGTCGAGGTCATTGCGAAGTGCGACATTCGCCCAATACGCGCTCCCAAAAATAACTTGTGGATTTTCAGGGCCATTGTTGTCAGCCAAGGTCTGCATGATGCTGTCACGGATTTCAGGGACCTGCGCACCAGGGTTTGAAAGTTCGTCAATGCGGTTTACGAAAATCACAACTTCGCGCGCTTTCACGTTCGAAATCAGACGGATCAAACCCATGTCCATAGAACTAAGTGCTTGATGCGCCGACAAAACAACGACGCAGATGCGGCTATCGCGCAGCGCGTTGATGGTGATCTGTTCACGCATCATAAATGTGTCGTTCACACCCGGTGTATCGCGGATGCATAGTGGAATCGGTAAGGCGCTCGTGTTCAAAAACAGGTCGGCTGACTTTGTGATATCCGCAAATCGACCCTGATCGTCGACTTGATCAAGATCGTCAAAATCATCGCCCATACACACATAACGCTGGATCAAATCATCGTTCAATTCGGCATAGCTGTGCTTTTGGCCAAGCAGCAATTCGAACTTGCGACCCAAACGTTTCTTGGTCTTGTCGCGCATTGCGATGATCTGTGTGCGCACTTTCTCAAGTTCTTCGTCGGCACCGGCACGCGCGGCAAGCTCTCCGATTCGTCCACCGTTCTCGATCAGGTGGTCCCATTCGCCTTTGGTAAAGAACTGAAAGGCCGCAGTGGGCGCGTCGGGGGCAAGCGGTGTATTGAGGTGCAGTGACGTCACAACAGAGGTCCAGGGATTTACGTCAGCAGGCAGCAGATCGGGCCTGCCAACCATCGCATTCACCAAAGAAGTTTTGCCTGCCTTTACTTGTCCAATCATCGTGATGCTTGGTTCAAACGCACGCAACTGTTTGATTAATTTAGCGGATTTCTTCTCGGCTTCGGGCCCGCCAAGGGTAACGACATCAGCAAGCGTCGCTTCAAGATCTGCAATTTCATCTTGGAAAGCATCCAGCTTTTCAAGGCCGAGGCGCATGAATTCGGGCTGCGCTGTTCGGCCGGCTTCGTGCCTGTCGCTTGTCAGCTCTTCCATCATCATACCAGTTCGTCCTCAATAAGCTTTTACATCTATTCTTTTTGTACACCGAGACTGCGGCGACAGATTATTATTCTACCACAGCATATATTGTCATAATCCAAACTGACAACCAGCACAAATCCAAGCGGCTACGGACACTTAGCAAGATTTCGCGCTAAAGCTTATGCAGCCAGATCTGCTTGGAGTTCACGTTTGACCTGCAACATGAGGCTGACCGCCTCAAGAGCAGCACTATCGCGCCTTTCAAGTTGCATCAATTGTACCAGATCTGCCGCATCAAAAGCAGTGTCGCGGGCCCGTTGCAGGGGTTCATCTTGTGCATCACCATTGTCATTGAGGTATTCGCAAAGCCATTGGATCTGTGTGACGCATTCGTCAATGATTTCAGCCGGCGCATCATCGCCCATGTCTTGCATACCAGCCGTCAACGCCTTTGCGCGATCTTCCAACCGATCAACAACATGCTGATAAACTTCCCGCGTTTCAGGTTGAAGTGTGGCTGGCGCCGTCGTTTCAGTTTGTTCTGCCGCACGCCGTGCTGCGATCTCGCGCAGGCGCGCAATACCGGCAGAAACTTCTGGTTCGCTTTTTTCAGGAACAGCTTCATCAACTGTTACCGTCGGAGTGGCCGCAGGTGCTGCTGGTTTTTCCACGTCGCCCAGTCCGGACAGGGCACCAATGTTTTGCAACAACAAGACGTCTGCCGTATCAATTGCAGAGCGTTTTTCCTGGTCGACCTGCTTAAGAACTGCAGCGATCAGGGCCATTCCGCCACTGTCGCGCATCATGTCTTTGTCAACGCTGCCGTCAGACTTGCGCGCAGCTAGCGCCATCGGAACGTCAATTGGCAGGATTTTCTCGAACTCGCCGATTGCTGCGGTGCGAACGGACCCGATCATACCGTCCAGAGTGCCTTGTTCCTTCAAGACATCCATGCGGGTGATCATCAAAAGCGCGTAATCCTTGATCAGATCAGGCATTTGGCCCCAGATGCGCCGTTCTGTCTTGTCAAATTCGCTCGTGCACCAGAGCACAACGTCAGCACGTTTGGCGGCCCATTGGCCCGCGCGGTGCAGGGCGTTGGGATCATTTGGAGCAACAGTTTCCAGAAGCGAAATCTTTGATAGTGCCGGAAGGGGCAGTTCAATTTCGACGAATACCGGTGAAAGGGCTGCAATCTCGTGGGAATCAGCCCCTGCAAGGGTCTGTTTGGTTCCGTCTGAAAGCGTACAAATGGCCTTTGGTTCGGGGCCATAAGACAACTGTAGTGTTGGTAGACGGACACCTTCTGGCAGGACAATATCGCCGGCAAGCAAATTCAACAAAGATGATTTACCAGAACCAGGCATACCCAACAAAGCAAGACGCACCGGCATCTTGAGGCGTGCCAAGAGCTTTTCTGCTTCATCTTGTGCTGCTGCTGGCAACAGGCCACTTTGGGCGGCCTGCGCTAAACGTTCGAGTACACTGTCACCAAGAGATTGATTCGACATTACTTACCTCCAGCGGCTAGTTTAGCCGGCGGCGCATCCGCATCAACCTCCTGTGTTGCTTCTTGACGCGGTTTCACGATCACTTGCCTGACAGGCCTGACTTCTTTGATCTTGGAATGTACTTCAGCCACGGCCACTTTTTGTGGCGCAGATACTTTGGCCGCGATCTTGTCAGCGTCGTCCAGTTCAACAACGCGAGTTACAGTCGCAACATTCTTGTCGGTGTGACCAACTGGCTTGGCGCGGATCGCACGGATCACCGGCTTGTTGTGGTTTAGCTTGATCACCGAGAACGTGCAGTTGTCTTGATCGGGGTCTGCCAATGCTTCAATCGCTTCAAGAAGATAGCCTGCGATTTCGGCGGCTTTCTTGCGACGATAGCGGTTGAGGATCTTTTGGATCTTGTCGTCTTCCAGATACTGCAATCCGTCACTTGAAACGACAACGATATCGCCGACTTCAAGTTCAAAAGGCGTCTTTGGACAGTCGGATTTCGCAACGCGGTCGCCCAAGATAACTGATGTAAGGCAGTTGCGATCAGGATGGTTTTTACCAGCGATAGGATCAAGCAAGCCTGATTTGACCATAAAATCGATCTGCGGAGCCATCGAGTGATCTTCGTTCAGCTGCTTCATCTTACCACCACGGAAGTGGTAAAGTGGGCTGTCGCCGATCGACATCCAGTACATCCGGTTTTCAACCAGTACGACGGAAACAAGGGTCGCACCCATGCCACGTGTCTCGGGGTGCTCTGTTACATGCGCACGCACAACAGAGTTTGCGTTTACAGCCGAAGAGGTCAAATAACGCGGTACATCTTTTTCGTAGTCCGAGAAGTTCGCACTTTCGAATTTCAGTTCACTAAAGACTTCGGTCACAACGATTTTGCTGGCGACGTCACCGGCGGCGTGGCCACCCATGCCGTCTGCGAGGACAACCAATCCACTATCGGACCCAAAAGGAAAGTCCGTGACGATAGCGTCTTCTTGGTAATCCCGTCCGCCTTGGCAAATCGCAGAAGCGACGTCAAAACGAGGTTCAGGCGATCGCCACATCTTCATCCTCCTCGTTTGTGCTGTCCGCCCAGTTGAATTCCTTGTCGCACAGCGCGATGAAACGCAGCACGGTATCACCAATGCGGATCAGATCACCAGTTTTGATGGCTTCGTTGCTGATAACAGGCTTGTTGTTCAGGCGAACAATGTTTGATTTGCCGCCGTGGCCCAACAAAAACTCTTTGCTATCAGGATCATAGACAATCGCTGCATGATTTGATCGCGAGATTGAATTATCGCCGAAATCAAGCTGGACAGCTTGGTCGTCGCCACGTCCGATTTGGGACATGCCGGTTAAAAGGGTAAAGCTCTCACCACGACCCGGGCCTTCGGCAACCACGATCCAGCCAACAGGGAATTTCACGCTCTTGGTTGGTGCAGCAGCCGGTGCATCGTTGAACAGGTCAACAACGGCACCATCAGATTTCTCGAATCCGATCAGTCTGGTTTTGGTCCGGCGTGAACGTGCAGGCGACCGTGACGCTGCCGCGGATGCCGTGGCATTGGCCGAAGGTAATTCACTTGATGCGGGGGGTAAATCGGACGCCGCTGCCGGCAATTCCGTTGACGCGCCATCGTCTTCAAGGTCCCAGATGTTGATGCCCGCCGGGGCCGCTGGTGCTTTTGGGGCCTCTACGACGACTTTACGGGGAACCACTGTCGCAGGCTGGCCCGCTTCAGTTGTATTTGCTTCTTCAACAAGCGAACCGATCGTATCCCGATATGATTTCTCAAGCTGATCAATCGGCTCAACCCGTTCCATGCTTGTTTCTCTACGCTTCTTACCGAGGAGATCACGAATAAACTTCATCTTTCTACCCTTCCCACAAATATGTCGTCCATCACACGCCAGCCTAGCTTGGCGCGATCATGGAGTTTACTCAGCCGCGCCTGCATAGGCGAGGGATGCAACCCAAAGGCTGCCGTTACGTTGAACTGCGAACATGAACTGTTCTGCACCGTTGTCGCTTTCGCGATTGAAAATTCTGAACAGCGTATCCGGGCCGTCCACCGTTTCCGAAGTCGGGATGTATGACGTAATTACGTCGCCAACTTCCAAGCCGCCGCTTTGGCTTTCTGGCAATGCGACAACAGAAGTCTGCCATCCAGAACCCGCATAGACCGCTTCAAAGATTGTGCCGTCTTCAAGTTCAACCTGTTGGACAACTGGCAAGAACCAAAGTTGGTCCACTGGTGTGCCCAATGACGGGTCGACTGTTTCGAATGTGACCGCAACTGTAGGTGTCAAAGTATCACCTGACGATTGCCCGCGAAGAACCGCAGGAATTTCGCCGATCGCGTTGATTTGGGTGCCGTTCACCGCCGTGACAGCCAATCCAGGCTGTACCCAGTCAGGTGAAACTGCTGCGGCCTGTGCGATGACGTTTGAGGTCGGCGCTTCAGCTGTAAATGGCAATTGAACCGTCCAGCTCGCGGCGATGCCGTTGATAGGTTCTACTGGTGCAGGTGCTTCAACAACCGCAACAGGCTCCGGTGCTTCGACGATGATCTCGTTGCCGGGTGTGACAGCAAGAATATCGACGGAAGGACCGTTTCCAATTTCGGACACAAGCGTAGGTGTATCTGGGAGCGCGAGTTCCGCGCTTGCCACATCGATTGCTGGGCTTGCAGCAGACTGATCAGGAAGCGATGCACCCGCTATAGGCGCGTCGACCGCCATTTCCGGTGTGGTGGCCGGTTCGGGAAGCGGCTCTGGCGCTGGAATTGCAGCAAGTGCTACGTCGTCAGGGCGAGTTGATGGGCGCACGGAAAAGGTTGGTGCTTCAATGATCTCAGGGCCAGCGACAGCAACTTCTGTGCCCGCGAATGCCTGTGTCGATTCTGGTTCTGGTGCGATCAAAGGCATTGCCTCTGGTGCAGGTGGTGCAGATACAATCGGTTCAGGTGTGACCGTTGGTGCCGGATCGGTAATCGCCTCTTCCAAAGCAGCGACAACTGGTGCTGTTTCGGCAGGTGCCTGAACTGCTTCCGGTATCACGGCAACGACAGGTTCTTCGACTGGCGCAGGCGCCTCGACAACCACAGGTGCAGGTGCTTCCACGACAACAGGCGCAGGTGCAACCGGCGCTTGCGCCACAGGAGTTTCAACAACAGGGGCTTGCGCAACGGGTGCATCTTCGCCGCCAGTCATTGTCATAACGCCAACACCGACCAGCAGGGCGACAGCAGCAGCGGACCCTAGCAACAGCGGCATTTTCGATTTTTTCTCACTGATCGCGACAGTAGGCGTCGCAAGCTTAGCGCCTTTTACGTTGAGAGGGGTCACATTGCCCATCTCGCCATCGATCATGCTTACCCAGTCTTTTGCTGACTGAACGCGGTCCTTTGGCAGTACTGCAAGGGCTTTATCCATCGCAGACAGGAAGTTGTCGTCATATTCGGGGTACTTGCCAACGATAGGCACATATGGATCTGCATCGCCAGATGCGATTGCAGCCAAACGGGCTTGCGAATTCGGTGGTACATCACCGGTGATCAGATGATGGAATGACGCCGCCAGCGCATAAAGGTCACTGCTTGGGCTCTGATCGGAACCGGCAATGTAGAATTCTTGTGGTGAATAGCCGTCTTTAACAACACGCAATGCCGACAAAACGCGGCTTTGCTTGGTGGCCTCTTCACGGGCCGCGCCAAAGTCGATCAGTACAGGGTGCAGTTCCTTGTTGATCAAGATGTTGTCGGGCGAGATATCACGGTGCAGCATGCCCTGATCGTGAATGAAGCCAACGGCGCCAAGCACTTCTTTCAGGATTGCTTTAATCTGTGTGGACGTCAGGCCATGGTTCGGATCTTCGATGGTATCAAGCAGATCGCGACCTTCGACAAAATCGAGCGCCATATATGCTGTGTCGTTGTCCTCGAACACCTGATGCACACCAACGATATTGGGGTGGTCAAGCTTCGAAAGGCTACGCGCTTCTTGTACAAAGAGACGAACAATAGACTTCAGTTCATTTTGGTGGGCACGCGAACGGGCCTGCACAATGAACCGGCTGCGGCGACAAAAGGCGCCGGGGAAACATTCTTTGATGACAACTTTACGGTCCAGACTGTCACGGGCCAGATAGGTGATCCCGAAGCCGCCCGCGTTGAGGAAACTTTCAATAGTGTACTGACCGTGCATCAACTTTGTGCCCGCCTTCAGTTCATCTACAAAGTTTTCCTTGTCTTCGATGTTTTCTTTGGGTTGCGCCATGGCCATCTCAAATATCCGCTTATCAACTGATGATTGCGGACGGTTGCCCAACAATCGCTATTTTTGTCTCATTCAAATTAGGCCAAAAAGTGACGCTAACTTGTTGTTTCGTGGCTCTTAATCACCGGATTTCGCCATTATTACCTGCGTATTAGGAAACAGTATTGAGCAGAATTCTGCCGAAATCGAGTTGTTTCCACTGGAAAGCCGCGCGTTTATGGCGATCCTGTGGTAGCGCACAGCAAATGTTCCGGTTTCACTAATTCTAACGGTAATTGCTGTAATTTTATACCGTTGTTGGCGGCACTAGCCCGATTCTTGGACGCTCGCCATCTGATTCTCGGACAGATCCAAATCCAACCAACTGTTTTCTGATCGAATCCTATGCCCCAGAACAGCGTGTATTGTTTCCAAAACCTTGCTTGCGGGTGTCCGTGCAATTGTGCAGCATCTTTTTAGGCTTCAAAAGGTATGCAGCTATGCGCGTCTTCATAAACGGTTTTGGTCGAATCGGACGCACAATGCTGCGGGCGCATGCGCAGGGCGCGTGGCCACAGATTGAAGTTGTCGGGATCAACGATATCGCCGATCCTGAGCTTTGCGCGCATCTCTTTGCCTACGATAGTATTTTTGGACCCTATTCCGGTCAGGCCGAATGCATCAATGACGCGCTTGTTCTGGATGGGGTGGCGATCCCGATATCGCGCAATGCCGACATCAGCGAGGTCGATTTGTCCGGCGTTGATGTCTTGCTGGAATGTACTGGCAAAGCAGACGCACGTATCATTGCAGAGCGCGGATTGACGGCGGGTGCAAAGCGCGTCTTGATTTCCGGTCCATCGGACGCCGCCGATCTAACGGTGGTCTTGGGGGCAAATGACGCGCTGCTCAGGGATCAAAAGATCGTCTCGAACGCCTCTTGCACAACCAACGCGCTGGCCCCGCTGGTCAAATTGATTGATGACACATGGGGGCTTCAGACTGGCTGGATGACGACGATCCATTGCTATACTGGCAGCCAACCCAGCATCGATGCGCCAAGAGGTGACATGTTGCGCAGCCGTGCAGCTGCTTTGTCGATGGTCCCGACCACGACGTCTGCGCAGCGTTTGTTGAACGAAGTGCTGCCAGATATTGCGGGCCGGATCGAAGCAGCCGCGGTGCGGGTTCCTGTTGCTTCAGTCTCGGCCGTGGATTTATCCGTGACGTTGGACCAAAAAGTGTCGCTAGACGATGTACACAACGTGTTGCGCGCCCAATCGGGGATCATCGGCTGGACGGATAAACCGCTAGTGTCCACTGATCTACGTGCCCGTCCCGAAAGCCTGATTGTTTCGCTGCCCGAAACGCGGGTGACTGCAGGCGGCCTTTTGCGTGTCTTTGGCTGGTACGACAACGAATGGGGTTTTTCATGCCGGATGCTGGATGTGGCTTCACGGATGGGTGATACGTAATCCGGCAGCAGCCCTTTCCCTTCATCGATTTGCCGATTAGTGAGTTGTTCTTCCCAACTCAGGCGTCCCAATGTCCGTCATCGTATCTGTAAAAAACCTGCGCAAAACCTTTGCTGGAGGATTTGAGGCCCTCAAATCAATCAGCCTTGATATCGAAGAGGGCGAAATTCTGGCTTTGCTTGGTCCCAATGGCGCAGGAAAAACCACTCTGATTTCTGCCATATGCGGGATCACGGTGCCGACAAGCGGCAGTGTGACCGTGGGCGGACACGACACCCAGACAGACTACCGCGCGGCGCGCGCTCTGATCGGACTTGTCCCACAAGAAGTTAGCCTAGAGCCGTTTGAGACTGTAATGAACACGGTCAGCTTTTCGCGGGGCCTTTTCGGCAAGCCGCGCAACGATGCATTTGTTCACAACATCCTTGATCAACTTTCGCTTGGCGACAAAAAGAACAGCAAGATCATGACGCTTTCGGGTGGTATGAAGCGGCGGGTGTTGATTGCAAAAGCGCTTAGCCACGAACCCAAGGTCTTGTTTTTGGACGAGCCAACGGCTGGCGTTGACGTGGAATTGCGCAAAGACATGTGGAATGTCGTGGCCGACCTCAAGGCGGCCGGCGTCACGATCATTCTGACCACACATTATATCGAAGAGGCCGAAGCGATCGCAGACCGCGTCGGTGTGATCAACAAAGGCGAGATCCTGTTGGTGCAAGACAAGGCCGAACTGATGTCGCAGATGGGTCAAAAGCAACTCAAGATCGAACTGTCCGAGGCCACGCCGACAGTCCCGAAAGCCTTGTCCAGCTACGATCTGGTGCGGGCTAGCGATGGACTTAGTCTGACGTATACCTACGACACAAAAGGCGACCGGACGGGTATTACGACCCTGCTGGCTGATCTGCAAAAGGCGGGCCTGCACATGAAAGACATTCAAACTCAGCAAAGCAGTCTGGAAGACATCTTTGTCGGGCTTGTGAAGGAAACAGCATGAACTTCAACGCAGCCCTGACCATCTATATCTTCGAAATGCGGCGGTTCTTTCGCACCATGATGCAAAGTCTTCTGTCGCCCGTTCTATCCACATCACTCTACTTCGTGGTCTTTGGCGCCGCGATTGGCAGCCGCATCGAACAGGTCGAAGGCGTAAGCTATGGCGCGTTCATTGTACCTGGATTAATCATGCTGTCGGTGATGACCCAAGCCACAACCAACGCCAGCTTTGGCATCTATTTCCCCAAGTTCATCGGTACGATCTACGAATTACTGTCAGCGCCTGTCAGCTTTCTTGAGGTGGTCGCTGGGTATGTTGGGGCGGCTGCAACAAAAGCTCTGATCATTGGCGTTGTCATTCTGATCACAGCGTTCTTTTTTGTAGATATCCAGATCGCCCATCCTATCGCAATGATCGTCTTCTTGGTGCTGACCTGTATCAGCTTTGCCCTTTTGGGATTCATTATCGGCATCTGGGCTGGCAGCTTTGAACAGTTGCAGATGATCCCGTTGCTGATCATCACCCCTTTGGTGTTCTTGGGGGGGTCTTTTTATTCGATCACGATGCTGCCGCCAGTTTGGCAAACAATCACGCTTTTCAACCCTGTGGTCTACCTTATCAGCGGCTTTCGGTGGTCATTCTTTGGCACTGCAGATGTCAGCATCGGGTTCTCGCTGTTTGCCATTAGCTTGTTTACAGTGATTTGTATGGGCATCATCTGGTGGATCTTCCGCACCGGTTGGCGGATCAGGCAGTAGCCCTTGCGCGATGTTATTGAAGGTCTAAGTACAAGCTTATGAAACGTTTTATACCCTTTATGAAAACCGACCCTTTCGTTGCCGTCATACGGTTGCAGGGGGCGATTGCGAATTCGGGCCGCGGCTTGGACAATCCAAGCCTTGTGCCTGTTCTTGAAAAAGCCTTTTCCAAAGGCAAGCCAGCTGCTGTCGCGCTCGAGATCAACTGCCCTGGCGGATCGCCCGTACAGTCGTCTTTGATTGCGTCACGGATTAGACGTTTGGCAGATGAAAAGAAGATTCCCGTTTTCGCATTTGTGGAAGATGTGGCCGCGTCAGGTGGCTATTGGCTCGCCTGTGCTGCGGACGAGATTTTTGTTGATAGCTGTTCGATCACCGGATCGATCGGTGTGATCAGCGCGGGTTTCGGCGCAACAGGCGCGATTGAAAAAGTAGGAATTGAACGCCGCGTGCATACGGCTGGCAAATCCAAATCAATGATGGACCCTTTCAAGGCCGAAAAGCCTGCTGACGTGAAAAAACTCAAAGGTTGGCTGGACGACCTGCATGTGACTTTCATCGACTATGTGAAATCACGGCGCGGCTTTAAGTTGTCTGACAATCCTGACCTGTTCACCGGCGAGGTCTACATTGGCCAGAAAGGTGTCGATGAAGGACTGGTTGATGGTATTGGTCATCTTGTGCCTATCATGAAAGACCGCTTTGGCGAAAAGGTGCAGTTCCGGCGCTATGGACAGAAAAAGCCGCTTTTGGCACGTTTCGGCGCACAGATTGTCGATGATGCGGTGGCTGGAATCGAAGAGCGCGCAGCATTCGCGCGGTTCGGCCTGTGATCCTCAAGGCGATCTCTCTTTTTCTCGCCTTCATGCTAGTGCTGGCGATCTTCGGGAAGTGGCGTTTTCCGGGGCAACAAAGGCTTGCCGATGCCAAGTGCCCGAAATGCCTGCGTTACAGGATCGGCAAAGGTCCGTGCCAATGCGAAAAGCCTCGTAAATGAGGGCCCTTGTTACAGGTGCAGGCGCACGGCTGGGACAAGCCATGGCCCTTTATCTGGGGCAGCGCGGCTATGACGTCGCAGTGCATTACGCTGGGTCGGAAACGGGCGCGTTGGATACTGTGGCCCAGCTTGAAGCGTTGGGGCGGCGGGGCGTTGCGTTGCAGTCTGATCTATTGGACGAAAAAGCGACGCAGACACTTGTTAGCCGTGCCGTGGACGCGCTGGGCGGACCGCTGACTTGCTTGGTCAACAATGCTTCGATTTTTGAGTATGACACGATCAAATCCGGTACGCGTGAAAGCTGGGACAGGCACATTGAATCCAACTTGCGCGCGCCTTTCGTGCTGACGCAGCATTTCGCAGACCAAGTTCCTGCACCCGTCAAGGACGCCATGGGTGAACCTGTGGCGCAGGGTTTGGTGATCAATATGCTGGATCAACGCATTCACAAGCTGACACCGGAATTCATGAGCTACACCATCGCAAAGATGGGTCTATGGGCGATGACACGTACAACCGCGCAAGCATTGGCGCCACGGGTGCGGGTCAACGGCATCGGTCCGGGGCCGACATTGCAGGGGCATCGGCAGAGCAAAGATCACTTTGACAGGCAACGCGCAGCGACCATCCTCAAGCGCGGGGCGAACCCGTCTGACATTACAGCAGCGCTTGGCTATTTCCTTGATGCGCCAGCCGTGACGGGTCAAATGTTGGCCGTTGACGGCGGGCAACATCTTGCCTGGGAGACGCCGGATGTGCTGGGTGTCGAGTAAGAGGCGCGTCAAGTTGTGCACTCATCCTGAGTGACGTTCACGAAAACGTCACAATCTGCATAGTTTTCAACGCGTTAACGTGATATTAGGAAAAATACGCAATAAAATCAAATAGTTGAATTACTGCCTAAAAATTAGGCAATCTGACGAAGTCTGCTAAAAACAACGAAAAATCGGGGCTCCCGTGGAATTGCCCACGGACTTATCCACAGAAACCGTGGATGCCTTTCCTCTTGTCCTTGGTGCGTTACCATTGCAGCCACCCTTAGAATCACAGACCGCCAACATGACCGAAACGACACCCAAATCCGGATACGACATTATCCACGATTATCTACGTACTCTGGATGCTAGTCCCGGTGTGTACCGGATGCTGGATGCCGACAGTCGTGTGCTTTATGTAGGCAAGGCGCGAAACCTCAAGGCGCGTGTCAGCAACTATGCCCGCCCTGGAAATCATTCGCCCCGTATCGCGCGTATGATCCGCGAAACGGCGACGATGATGTTCCTGACAACACGGACCGAAACCGAAGCATTGCTGCTAGAGCAGAACCTGATCAAGCAGTTGAAACCGCGCTACAACGTATTGCTGCGCGACGATAAATCCTTTCCAAACATTCTGGTGGCGCAAGATCACGCGTTTCCGATGATCAAAAAGCATCGCGGCGCTAAGAAAGAAAAGGGCAACTACTATGGCCCTTTCGCCAGCGCTGGTGCGGTCAACCGCACACTGAACCAATTACAGCGTGTGTTTTTGCTGCGCAATTGCTCTGACAGTGATTTTGAAACGCGCACCCGCCCCTGCCTGCAATACCAGATCAAACGCTGTTCCGGTCCCTGTTGTGGCCTGATTTCAGAAGTGGATTATGCCCGCACGGTCGCTGACGCAGAAAAATTTCTGCAAGGCCGCACCAAAGGCATTCAGGAAGCACTTGCCAAGCAGATGCAGGATGCCAGCGAAGCAATGGAATTCGAACGTGCCGCCGCCATGCGCGACCGCATCAAAGCGTTGACCCAAGTGCAAACCGCCCAAGGCATCAACCCGCAAAGCACCCCAGAGGCCGATGTCATCGCGCTTCATTGTGATGGCGGGCAGGCTTGTGTGCAGGTGTTCTTTATCCGCGCCAACCAGAACTGGGGTAACCACGACTATTACCCGCGCATCAGTGGGGACGAGGACGCATCCGAGGTGATGGAGGCTTTCGTCGGCCAGTTCTACGCCGATCGCGAGCCGCCCAAGATGTTGATCCTGTCGCATGGTCTGGATAACGACGATCTGATGGCCGATGCCATGGCCGAAAAGGCGGGCCGCAAGGTTGAGATCGTTGTCCCGCAGCGTGGTGAAAAGGCCGAACTTGTCCATAATGCCCTACGCAATGCCCGCGAAAGCCTTGCTCGCAAGATGTCGGAAACCGCAACCCAAGCCCGCTTGCTGAAAGGCGTAGCAGAAGCGTTTGGTATGGAAAAAACCCCGCACCGGATCGAGGTCTACGACAACTCGCACATCCAAGGTGCGCATGCCGTCGGCGCAATGATCGTGGCAGGCCCTGACGGGTTCGACAAAAACCAATACCGTAAATTCAACATCAAGGGCGTCGACCTGACCCCCGGCGACGATTTTGGTATGATGAAAGAGGTGCTGACCCGTCGCTTTCAACGCTTGCTGAAAGAGGATGCAGATCGCACCAACGGCACTTGGCCTGATTTGTTGCTGATTGACGGCGGGCAGGGACAGGTCAGTGCCGTGCGCGAGATTATGGATGATCTTGGCGTCAGTGATATCCCGATGGTCGGTGTGGCCAAAGGCCTTGATCGTGATGCAGGCAAAGAAGAATTCCACCGCACTGGCAAGCCTGTCATGGCGCTGCGACACAATGATCCAGTGCTCTATTTCATCCAGCGTATGCGTGACGAAGTTCACCGCTTTGCGATCGGGACGCATCGCGCAAAACGGTCCAAGGCAATCGGAGCGACGCCGCTTGATGATGTGCCGGGGGTCGGGGCGACCCGAAAACGCGCGCTTTTGGCGCATTTTGGATCAGCAAAGGCTGTTGCACGTGCAAACTTGGCAGATTTGAAGGCGGTGGATGGGGTGTCAGCGAAGCTCGCGCAGACAGTTTATGACTATTTCCACGAGAATGGTTGACGAGAACCCCATCGCTTCGCCAACCTGAAAAGTAGCGACTTAGGGGGCAAGGCAATGGCAAATCTAAAACATCGGCTCAATCATACCAATGACCGGATGACAGCACATGTCTGCACGATCCCGTCGGCGACAGTGACCCAAGCGATGGCTGCAGCGGGTGCAGACGCAGTGATCATTGATATGGAACATGGTGCGGTTGATTACGCCAGCGCACATGCAATGATCGCCGCCACCCAAGGTACAAATTGCGCCCCGCTTGTCAGGGTCGCCGAAAATGATCCGGTTCAGGTAAAACGCGTGCTTGATCTTGGTGCGCAGGGCATTGTTTTTCCAATGATCCGCACCGCAGATGACGCCCGCAAAGCAGTTGCATCGCTGCGTTATCCGCCCAATGGCAACCGTGGATTTGGCCCGTTCATTGCACACTCTGCAGCTGGCGTTTCGTTGCTAGAGTATAAGGATGCTGTGGACGGGACATTGTGCTGTGTTCTCTTGGTTGAAACAGCCGACGCGATTGAGAACATCAAAGAGATCGCGGCAGTGCCGGGAATTGATCTTTTGATTCCAGCTCAGTTTGATTTGTCGACGGATTTGGGTGTTTCCGGTCAATTCGATCACCCCGTCTTTCAGGCCGCTCTTACCAAAGTGGAACATGCTGCCGCAAACGAAGGTCTGCCTCTTGGGAATGTTGCATTGGCCCCGCAGCAGGCGGCTGATTTGCTTGGTCGTGGTTACCGCGTGATCGGTGGATTTGATCTGCTTTGGCTCAAGGCAAAAACCGCCGAGACTCAGGGTTGGTTGGGTGCACAATAGGTCAGATGAAATCATCCCGCTTTCCACTGCCGCCACAAGCCGCTAAACCTGCATTATGAACATGAACTTGCCAAATATTCTGACGATCCTGCGTCTTGCCGCTGCCCCCGGCATCGTCATTATGTTTTTGTATTTCCACCGTCCTTTGGCGGATTGGTTTGCATTGATTTTGTTTGTCCTTGCCGCTGTGACCGACTTCGTTGACGGCTACCTTGCGCGCGCATGGAAGCAGGAAAGCAAGCTCGGTACGATGTTGGACCCGATTGCCGACAAAGCGATGGTCATCATTGCACTGGTCGTCATCACGGGGTTTTCTGGGATGAATCCTTGGATTCTACTTCCTGCGACCTTGATTATTTTTCGCGAAGTTTTTGTGTCCGGCCTACGTGAATTTCTTGGTGATACGGCTGGCACGCTAAAGGTCACAAACCTTGCCAAGTGGAAAACAACCGCCCAGATGGTCGCGATTTCGATGCTCTTTGCGACCGGCGCGTTTGAACATTATTTTGGTATGCAGTCGCTCGCGATGACCCCTGAAATGGTCGAGGATGCGATTTCCGGCAACGGACCTGACGAGTTGGGGCTGTATTGGAAATACCAAGGTATGGTGATCAGTTGGTGGGGCGGCATTATTATTTTGTGGATCGCCGCTGTGCTGACGATCATGACAGGATGGGACTATTTCCAGAAGTCGTTGCCTTATCTCAAGGAAGACGACGCATGAATGTCGTCTATTTCGCCTGGGTCCGCGAGCGGATCGGCCTGCCGCAGGAAACCGTTCAAACCGATGCGGTTACGGTCAACGACCTGATTGCGGAACTGTCGGCGCGCGAAGAACGCTATGCCGCAGCATTTGCCGATGTCAGCGCTTTGCGCGTGGCTTTGGATCAAGAACTATCCGATTTTGATGCTTCTCTTGCGGGCGTGCGCGAAGTGGCGTTTTTCCCGCCCATGACGGGGGGCTAATGACCGTCCGTGTACAAGCTGAAGTCTTTGATGCGGGCGCAGAGCTGAACAGCTTTGGCCAAGGTCGCAACGATATTGGTGCTATCGTTACCTTTACAGGTGTCGTGCGCGACACCAAAGGCGACCTGCAAGAAATGCTAATCGAACACTACCCGGGCATGACTGAAAGTGCGATTTCGAAGATTGCTGATGAAGCAACGCGACGGTGGGAATTAGCTGATGTTTTGGTGATCCACCGCTACGGTTCCTTGAATCCGGGCGCGCCGATCATGATGGTTGCAACCGCAGCCGCCCACCGCGCTGCTGCGTTCGAAGCAGCGGATTTTTTGATGGATTACCTCAAATCCCGCGCGCCTTTCTGGAAGAAAGAAATCACGACAGGCGGTGCCTCTTGGGTCGCTGCCAAAGACGCGGATGAAGACGCTCTAAACCGCTGGTAGTCGCGCCAATGCGGCGCAGGGTTCATGGCGTGGGCAAGTGGTGAGGTGGTTGTTTATAAGCCCTGTCGCCTCCATGAAAGCATAGATTATTGTGGGACCGCAGAATTTGAACCCCGCCTTCTTGAGGTCCTTTGATATCTGAACTGTTAAGGGCGTTTGTGTCGGGATCAACGCGCGATCGGCATGAACGGTGCGCAGCGGCACCCCATCCACATATTTCCATAGAAAGGCGTCAAAACCTTCGGCTGCCTCTATCTGCTGCCAAGCGCGGGCATTCCCGATTGTTGCTTCGATCTTGCCGCGATGGCGGATTATGCCCGGGTTGCCCAAAAGGCGGATCACATCATCTTCGCCCCATTCCGCAATCACATTCGGATCGAAGCCTGCGAAAGCCTCGCGAAAATTGTCGCGCTTTTTCAAGATCGTGATCCACGACAGCCCAGCCTGAAAACCGTCCAGGATCAGTTTTTCCCAAAGCGTACGGCTGTCGTACTCGGGTACACCCCATTCGGTGTCGTGGTAGTCGATATAAATCTGCTCAGGTCCGGCCCAGCCACAGCGCTCAGTCATCTTGTTTCCTTAATCATTTGTTAGGCCTGCTTGGCGCATAGTGTTCCGGACAGTATGGAGCCGCGCTATGCAAAACACCACGCTTAGGCGTGCCGAAATGGATGATCAGGCGCTGGTAGATCCATTTATGTATGCAATGGCCAGCCGCGCAGCAGATGTGACGGCCATGGTTCAGGATGCGTTGTCGGCAGGTCGTGCACAGTTGGCTTTTCATCCGGTTGTGACGGCAGATGGACAACAAACAATCGCCTTTCACGAGGGTTTGATGCGGCTCACCGATGAAACCGGCCGGATTATTCCTGCTGCACATTTCATGCCTTCAATCGAAGAAACGGTTCTGGGGCGACAGATTGATTGCGTGTCACTTAGGCTTGCCTTGCAACATTTGCGCGATTTGCCGGAATTGCGGCTTTCAGTGAATGTATCAGCGCGTTCCATCGGTGATGGTGAGTGGCGGCGTATTCTGGACAATGGGCTGCTAGACCGAAATGGTCTTGGCGACCGACTAATATTTGAAATCAGCGAAACCTCGGCGATGCTGCTGCATGAAAACGTCATCCGTTTCATGACTGAAATGCAGCCACGCGGTGTAGGGTTTGCATTGGACGGGTTCGGCGCCGGGTTCACGGCCTTCCGGTATCTCAAGGATTTCTACTTTGATCTTGTTAAGATCGACAAAAGCTTTGTCCGTGGCATTGATCGCGATTCTGACAATCAGGTTCTGGCAGAGGCATTGATCACAGTTGCCCACCAGTTCGAGATGTTCGCTGTTGCCGATGGGGTTGAGACGGCTGCAGAGGCGGCATTCCTTTCATCCATCGGAGCGGATTGCCTGCAAGGCTACCATTTTGGCGTGCCGCGTTCGGAATTGTGATGTTTTGCGTGCGGTGCATAGGTGCTTTGATTTGCCCAACGTCAATTTAGCACATATGAGGCAGGGTATCCGGTAGTTTGGTCTGACTTGCACCTGATACGTGTAAATGGCACCGTCCTGCCAAGGAACAAACTTGAAGAGGACATAACATGACTAACGTCGTAATCGCATCCGCCGCCCGCACGGCCGTGGGCAGCTTTGGCGGATCTTTTGCCAACACCCCTGCACATGATTTGGGCGCAGCTATTCTTGAGGCCGTCGTTGCACGCGCCGGCATCGACAAATCCGAAGTGAGCGAAACAATCCTTGGTCAGGTTTTGACTGCAGCACAGGGTCAGAACCCGGCGCGTCAAGCCCACATCAAAGCCGGACTTCCGAAGGAATCGGCCGCTTGGGGCATCAACCAGGTTTGCGGTTCCGGTCTGCGCGCTGTCGCTCTTGGTGCCCAGCACATCCAGCTTGGTGATGCATCCATCGTTGCCGCAGGCGGACAAGAAAATATGTCCCTTTCCGCACATGCCGCCAACCTTCGTCAGGGTCAGAAAATGGGCGATATGATGTATATCGACACCATGATCCGCGACGGTCTATGGGATGCCTTCAACAACTATCACATGGGCCAAACAGCCGAAAATGTAGCCGAGCAGTGGCAGATCAGCCGCGAAATGCAGGATGAATTCGCCGTTTCGTCGCAGAACAAAGCGGAAGCTGCCCAAAAGGCGGGCCGCTTTGATGATGAAATCGCAGCCTTCACCGTGAAAACGCGCAAGGGCGACATCATCGTCGACAAAGACGAATACATCCGCCACGGCGCGACAATGGAAGCCATGCAGAAACTGCGTCCTGCATTCACCAAGGATGGATCTGTTACTGCGGCAAACGCGTCGGGCTTGAACGACGGCGCAGCAGCAACCTTGCTGATGTCCGCGGACGAAGCCGAAAAGCGCGGGATCGAGCCTTTGGCGCGAATCGCTTCTTACGCGACAGCCGGCCTTGACCCATCTGTTATGGGCGTTGGCCCGATCTATGCATCGCGCAAAGCACTGGCCAAAGCTGGCTGGACAGTTGACGATCTTGACCTTGTTGAAGCGAACGAGGCATTTGCTGCGCAAGCTTGTGCTGTAAACAAAGACATGGGCTGGGATCCGGCGATTGTGAACGTCAATGGCGGTGCAATTGCGATTGGTCACCCGATCGGCGCATCTGGTTGCCGCGTCTTGAACACGCTCTTGTTCGAGATGAAGCGCCGTGGCGCGAAAAAAGGTCTTGCTACACTTTGCATCGGTGGCGGTATGGGCGTCGCGATGTGTGTCGAGCGTCCGTGATCTGAATCATGGCGGCGCAATCTTGCGCCGCCTACTACAATCTTAATGAAAACCTAGGAGGATTAACTATGGGACGTGTTGCACTCGTCACTGGCGGCTCGCGCGGTATTGGCGCAGCTATTTCAACGGCACTCAAGGATGCAGGCTATAGCGTTGCAGCGACATACGCTGGCAATGACGAAAAAGCCGCGGCTTTTACTGCTGAAACAGGTATCAAAACGTATAAGTGGGATGTTGGTAACTACGAGGCCTGTCAGGCCGGCGTTGCGCAGATCACTGCGGACCTTGGTCCAGTTGATGTTTTGGTCAACAACGCAGGCATCACCCGC
>UPTN01000244.1_pt1 | contig 29738 bp, 24 predicted proteins | sample 2160111 | NCBI WGS metagenome assembly UPTN01 (sample SAMN06265058, study PRJEB28932) | marine metagenome | isolation source: Columbia River Estuary | place: USA:Columbia River Estuary, USA | collected 2014-05-05
TGTGCTCTTCCGATCTTTACTATTCTTGGTGCAAAAGACGAATATAATGGATTAGCTCAAATCAATTTAAAATCTGAAATTACTATAAATTCAAGTTTAAATGCTGTACCTTCTCCTGTAAATACTACAGTTGAAGCATTACAATATGACTTAGTACCTCGTGGAACTAATGCAATTGTAACTGGTACAATTTCAATCGAAGGTTCATATGACAATGTATTTATTACTGGTGCTGCTGGTGGTAAAGTTGAAGTTTACTATCGTTCAAACGCTAGTGAATTAGCTGGATTTGTTGGACAAATGGTTACTGTTGAATTTGTATCTTATCACACTGAATTAGTATTGTTCCAAGGAGCTGCTGCAGACGTTACAGTAGTTACAATGTTTACTGATTTAGAAAAAGCTCAAGCTGCGGCTGATATGATTAGTTTAGGTGACATTATGAATGTTACTAACGACTTAACATTACCTTCAACTGATGCTGTTACTACTGCTGCAATTACATGGGCTACTAGTGATGCTGCTGTTGTTGATGCTGCTGGTGTTGTTACTGCAACTCCTGGTGCTGAAACTTATGCTACTTTAACTGCAACTGTTACAGTTGGAGCAGAAGTTGTTACTAGAGACTTTATGATTGTTGTATTAGACCCTGATACTTTAACTCCTTTATCAGTTTCAGAAGCTTTATTATTAGCTGACGGACCTAGTATATTAGTTACTGGTATCGTAACTGGTACTTACTTAACTTATGGAGACAATGAAGTTGTTCTTCAAGATGTTGTTACTGGAGAAGGAATCTATGTTGATTTCGACGTTACAGGAGCAGTTGTTGGAGATATCGTTATTGTTCGTGGATATTTAGAAACTTATACATCATATACAAATAACAAGCGTCAAATTGATAGTGGATCATTAGTATCAATCGTTTCATCAGGAAATGCTGTTATGGTTAACGCTGAAACTGACGTTGCTGTAATCGCTGATGACTTTGCAAGTATGTTAGTTTATACAACTACATTAACTGTTAAATCATTCGATTCTTATGGATATGTATTCTTTACTGGATCTGCTACTAGAGACTTAACAATGAGTATGGGTACTTTCGCTCCTTACTTCCAAGATATTTATGCTGTTGATGACACTATAGTTGTTACATTTACTGTTATGGATATTAACTTTGACAATACTCGTATTGTTAACGTTCAATTACCTGCATTAACAGATGCACAAAATATGTTAGCTGCAAAAGGTGCTTTAGAATTACCTGCTACTACAACTGGTGATTTAACTCCTGTAATGGCATTGCCTGAATATATGGCAACTATTACTTGGGCTTCAGATACTCCTGCAGTTATCGCTGCTGATGGTACTGTAGTTAGACCTGCTATTGGTGAATTAGATGCAACTGTTGTATTAACTGCAACTATTACAGTTGGTGCATTAGTAGAAACTATGGACTTTACTGTTACTGTTCCTGCTGAAATGCCTGTAGCAACTTCTGGATTATTCTTTAGTGAATATGCAGAAGCAGATGGTGGAAACTGTAAATATGTTGAAATTTATAATCCAACGGGATCTGATGTAGATTTAAGTACTTACTCTATTACTAAAGGTGGAAACGGAACATTGTTTGCTGCTTCAAGTGATACTGTAACTTTAAGTGGTACATTAGCTGCTGGAGGAACTATTGTAATTGGTAACTCTGGTTGTGTTAACCCTACTGATGCGGCACAAACTACTGCAACTGTATTATTCCCTACAACTGGAATTACTTGGGTAGTTTCAACTGTTGTTGGTTATGTTAATGGTGACGATGCTCTTGGTTTATTCAATAACGGTGTATTAATTGACGTTATTGGTCAAGAAGGTGTTGACCCTGGTTCAAACTGGCCTGTTGGTAACGGAAACCTTACTGATGGTACAACTGCCAATGTAATTTTGATCAGAGTTCCTGCTACTGAAATGGGAGAAACTGATTGGGCTGTTGGTGCAATGCAATGGATCGTAGCTACTGATGATAGAGATTATTCATCAGTTGGTGTTCATACATATACACCAGCTACATAGAATAAAAATAATATCAAAAACACCACCCTCAAAAGTGGTGTTTTTTTTATTTCTTTTTTTTACATGCATTATATATAAATATAATACCAATTATGATATAATGTAATGTTATTTTAGAGGTGATTAGAATGTATAAAAAGATATTAGAATTAATAAAAGAATATGATAAAATCATAATTCATAGACATTATAATCCTGATGGAGATGCTTTAGGGTCTCAATTAGGACTTAAACGTATAATAGAAGTTAATTTTCCTATGAAGACAGTAAAAGCTGTTGGAGATGAAAATGTTTTTCAATATTTAGGTAGAATGGATGAAATAGAAGACAAACTTTACGAAGGAGCATTAGCTATTGTAGTAGATGTTTCTGTTGAAAGACTAGTTAGTGATAAAAGATTTAAATTAGCTGAGCATGTATTAGTTATCGACCACCATTTAAACCCGTCTGACATTGCAGATACGGAGCATAATGATTCAAGTCATATCGCATGTGCGCAGATTGTTGCTGACTTCGCAATGGAAATGAATTTAACTATTGATAAAATAGCCGCTACTCCACTTTTTGCTGGTTTAACTACTGATAGTGGTAGATTTAAATATCCTTCAACTGACGCCAAATCATTTGAAATCGCTGCACATCTTTTAAGACAAGGTGCAGATATGCAATTTATATACGATGAGCTCTATACTGAGGAAATGAATTTTAAAAAACTTAGAGGATATTTTATTAATAATTTTAAAATGTATGGTGATAAAATAGCGTATATGAAAAACGATGACGAAGTCAAAGAAATGTTTAATGTTAATACATTTACTGTTTCAAGAGCTATGGTTAATCAAATGGCAGATATCAAGGGTGTTGATGTTTGGGCAAACTTTACAAAAGATGAAGATGGTAGTGTATTGGTTGAGCTTAGAAGTAAAAGAATTTCAATTGTAGACATTGCTAGAAAATATAATGGTGGAGGACATGCACTTGCGTGCGGTTGTACACTAAAAACATTTGAAGAGGCTGATTTAGTATTAAAAGATCTTGATGATGTAATTAAGGAGAATAAAACAAATGGATAAACAAGGATTAGCGTTAATATTTAATAAAATTAAGGAATCTAAAAAGATTATAATATTTCCACATGCAAGACCAGATGGAGATTGTATTGGAACATCATTCGGACTAAAAGACATAATATCAACTACTTGGCCTGAAAAGTTAGTGCATGTAGCAGGAGAAACAAGTGATTTTACAAGCTTTATAGGAGTGCCGGAGCAATTAGAGGATGAGTATTTAAAAGACGCTCTTGCGATAAGTGTTGATACTGCAAATGAAATTAGAATTGCTGATCAAAGATATAAAACATGTGATTCTCTAATAAAAATAGATCATCATATACCAGTAAATTCATTTGGAGATATTGAGTATGTGGATACTAGTAGACCAGCAGCAGCATTAATTATTTTAGATTTATTTATGGAATATAAAAACGAATTAAAAATGACTGAAAAAGGTGCACAAGCATTATTCTTTGGGACACTTACCGATACAGGTAGATTTAAGTATGATGGAGTTACTGGAGATACATTTAGAAATGTTGCTGAGCTATATGATATTGGATTAGATGCAAAGGAAGTTTATGCATACTTAGATGTTAGAACTGAAGAATTGACAAGATTTAGAGGATTTTTACTTCAAAATTATGTTAAAACTCCAAACGGTGTAGTATATTTTAGTGTTCTTCCAGAACATTTAGAAAGATTTAATGTTACGTTAGAAGAAGCATCAAGTCTTGTGAACGATTTAGGTTCTTTCAAAGACTGTCCGATATGGTTACTATTTGCTGAATATGAAGGTAATATTGTAAGATGCCGTATGAGATCAAAAGGTCCAGCTATCAATGAACTTGCTGGAAAATACGAAGGTGGAGGTCACAGATTAGCTTGTGGAGCCAACCTAGGTACTTGGGAAAGAACAAAACTACTTATTGATGATTGTGATCAATTAGCTAAAGAATACAAAGAAGGCCTTTAAGCCTTCTTTTTTTATTTGTTAAGATTGTGTTAAGATTCATTTTTATTGCATTTTAATGTTACGTTATTAATAATTTTATGGTATTATTTCCTTGGAAATTTATTTTAATAATTCGGAGGTAATGACATGAACTTATTAGCAACTGCTGGAGAAGCAGGTTATTGGCAAGCAACGATATTTGCAATTGTTGGTGGATTAGGAATATTCTTATATGGTATAAACCTTATGGGAGATTCATTAAAAGCAGTAGCAGGTAGTAAACTAAAAAGTGTTATCGAAAAATCAACTAATACTCCATTAAAAGGGATATTTGTTGGATTTATTATTACAGCTTTAATTCAATCTTCAAGTGGGACAACAGCTATCACTGTTGGACTTGTTAGAGCAGGATTAATGACTTTGCCTCAAGCAATAGGTATAATTTTAGGGGCAAATATTGGTACTACAATGACTTCGTTCTTAGTCACATTAAGTGTTAAAGAATATGCTTTACCTGTTATGGCAATAGGTGCATTTATGATATTCTTTGTGAATAAAAAAAGAGCAAAACAAATTGGGGGAGTATTCCTTGGATTTGGGATGTTATTCTATGGATTAGATATAATGGGTGGCGCACTAAAATCATTGAAGGATTTTGATATCTTCAAAGAAGCAATGGCTTATACAGAAACTGTTCCTGCACTAGGAGTAGTAATTGGAGCAGTAAGTACAGCTATAATTCAATCAAGTAGTGCAACAACTGCTATATTGCAAGAGCTTTATACTACTGAAGCAATTCCATTAGTTGGAGCAATGGCAATCTTATTAGGGAATAATATTGGTACAACTGTTACTGCGGTTCTTGCATCTATAGGTGGAAGCATTACAGCAAAAAGAACAGCAATGGCGCACGTTTTATTTAATGTTTTAGGGAGTTTACTATTCCTTATCTTCCTAATTCCATATTCTCACTTAATAAGTCTTATAGAAACAACTTTTTACAGTGAGTACAGTAATTCAGCAATTTTTTGGGGACATATCATCTTTAATACTGTTAATGTAATAATATTCTACTTCTTAATTAACCAACTTGTTTGGGCAGTTAAGAAACTTGTACCTGGTGAAGAAAGAGAAGTTTCATTCAACCCAGAGGATCTACAAGAAGATTTAATTATGGAAGCTCCAGTATTTGCATTAGAAAATGCTAAAAAAGTTGTGTTACACATGGGTGAAATGACGAAAGATATGTTTAATCATACAGTTAGATTCTCGTTCCATCACGATCACAAATCTTTTGAAGCAGGACTTGCAATTGAAGAGATGTTGGATTCAATAGATAAGAAAACTCATGATTACTTAGTAAAAATTGCGCAAGCAGGACTAGATAATACAATGTCTCAGTTACAAGCAGAGTATGTTGATACAATTAGAGACTTTGAAAGAATTGGAGATCACTGTACAAATCTATTACAATTCTTTGAACAAAGATATGATGACAAAGTCGAGTTAAGTGTTGAAGCAAATAAAGAACTACAAAAATTATATGATGTTGTATCAGAAACTATAGATTTCACACTTGAAGCTTTTGATAAAGATGATAAAGAGATAGCTAAAAAAGTGTTAGCAAGAGAAGAAATTATTGATAAACTTGTTATTAAAAATAGAAAACGCCATGTTATGAGAATAAACAATAAAGAATCAAATGAAACACAAGATGAATTATATGTTGATATTCTTTCAAATATTGAAAGAATTGGAGATCACTGTACAAACATCGCAGTTAATGTTTTACAAGATAGCTATTACAACGAGGATTTAGATTACGAATATTTGTAAAAACAAACAAAATATTATAAATTAATAAACTTTATAATTTTATGTGATATGATTGATTTAGGAGATGATACCATGTCGAGAATACTAATCATTGAAGATGAAAAATCTATTTTAAGAATGATAGAATATGATCTAAAACAATTAAATTATGAAGTTGATACTGCTCTTGATGGTCTTGACGGATACAAAAAAGCATCAGCATTAAGATATGATGTTATACTACTCGACCTAATGTTGCCTAAAATGAATGGAATGGAAGTTTGTGAAAAACTTCGAAACGATGGGAATACTGCTTATATAATAATGTTAACGGCAATAGATGATGAAAACATTAAAATCCAAGGACTTGATATAGGTGCAGATGATTATGTTACTAAACCATTCTCTCCTAGAGAACTATCGGCAAGAATAAAGGTAGGATTAAGAAGGCAAGGTAAAGTAGCTAGTGATGATGTCATTAATTATGGTGATTTAAAAATCATTCAAAGCAGCTATGAGGTTTACAAAGATTCAAGCAAAATAGAATTAACACTAAAAGAGTTTGAATTACTGGTTTTCTTATTAGTAAAGAAAGGAAAAGCCTTGTCTAGGGATCAACTATTGAATAACTTATGGGGCTATAACTATGACGGAGACAGCAGAGTTGTTGATGTACATATTTTTAAATTAAGAGAAAAACTAGATCCCAAAGCAGATTTAATAAAAACTGTACGTGGAATCGGATATAAAATTGTTTAAAGCAAGGACGATTTCCTTGCTTTTTATATGCTTTATTGAAATATCACTTGTTTGAGTAATGATTAATGGATTTTTTTGTTATAATTAATATTGGAGGTGATACTAATGAAGATAAATAGAAGAATAGTATGGATAGTTTTATTGTATATAATTGTTATTGTTATCAGCATCTTTGATACAAATGTCTTTTTAACTGTTATATCAATAATGTTTTTGTTAATATATCATCTTTATACATTCGGAAATGTTAGTAGAAAGCTGAATGTTGAAAAGGATAAAAGTGTTTCAAAACTTAAATATAAATTAAAAAAATCAATAAAAGAGAGCGAAGAGGTATACACACATTTTTTATCATTAAGTAAAACGCTTGGAAGTGGTGTACTTATGGTAGATGAAGATGGAATTATAAACTTTGCTAATAAGGATGTATTCAATTACTTTAATCTAGACATGAATAACCTTAGTTATGTTGAGATTAAGAGAGTTAAACCGCTATACAATTTTGTTAATAAAGCATACTTAGATGAAAAACCTAATAGAGATCAAATTTTTTATGATGATTGTTACTATGATTTAAAAAGCACACCAATATTTGAAAATGATATTTTTAGAGGTTGCCTAGTAGTAATTCACGATATTACATTGTTAAGAACTGCTGAGAATTTCCAAAAAAGATTTACTGCTGACGTTTCTCACGAACTTAAAACTCCTCTTTCATCAATTAAAGGAGTTTCAGAGCTTCTTGAAAGAGATAAAAACATGAACTTAGAAGATAGAGAAGAGTTCATAGGAATAATTAGAAAAGAAGCTTCTAGAATGGAAACGATTTTGAGTGATTTATTAGTTATATCTAAAATGGATAGAATTGATTATGAACTTAAACTATCTAAAACAGATATAAGTTCAGTTATTAAGGATTCAGTTAAACTGTTAGAAAGAATGGCAATATCTAAAAATATTGATATTTCTGTAGATGTTGAAAGTTTAATTATGAATTTTGACAAAGTTAAACTAGAACATGTTTTTATGAATCTAATCAAGAATGCAATAAACTATACAGATCAAGGTGATATAATTATCACTGGTAAAATTAAAAATAATTACTATGAAATAGTTTTTACAGATACTGGTATTGGAATCCCTGAGGAAGAAATGGAAAATATATTTAAACGTTTCTACCGTATTGATGGTGCAAGAAGTAGAGATTCAGGTGGTAGCGGATTAGGGTTAAGTATAGTTAAAAACGTTGTAAAGAAACATGGTGGGGAAATAGAAGTTATATCAGAAATTAATAAAGGAACAAAGTTCGTTATTAGCTTACCAATTTAAAATAAATAGTTACTTTAATTATTACTTGCATCAATAAAGACAATAATATATAATAATATAGCACTAAATATTTATTCTAAGCCATTGTTGTGATATAATTATTGTGGTTTGGTGATAATATGAAAAAAGTAGATATTAATTTTAGTATAAAAGGTATGGATTCGAACTTAGACTTTAAAGTAAAAGGCGAATTCAAGAATAAAAGATTAAAATTTGTAGACCCAGAAGAAAATACAAATTATATAATCTTAAAAGACGACCTAATCGAATACTATAAAAAAGGTAATATATTCATGAAATATTTGTTCAATACAAATAAAGAAACAAAAGGAATTTACCATATAATGGGAAATGAATTTCAGTTTAGAATAGTTACCAAAGAAATCATTAAAAAACCAACAAGAATACACATCAAGTTTGATTTATATCAAGACAAAGATCTAATAAATAAAAATATATTAGATGTTGAGTTTCAGGAGGAATAATATTGAAAAATTATAACGGAAAATCACTAATCGATATCGCAGAAGAAATACTTATAGAAAACAAAGCACATACTAACATGTATGAGCTGTTTGATGTTGCTTGTGAGAGAAAAGGTATTGTAAAAGAATCGAAAAATAAATTAATTGCTCAATTCTATACTGACATGATATCATCAGCAAGATTTGTATATCTTGGTGATAACGAATGGGATTTAAAAGAAAATCAAGAAATTACTTTGTGGGAGAAAGACGGATCTTTCTATAAAGAATATAATAAAGTTGAGGTACCTTTAGACGAAGAAGCAGAACCTAAAAAACCAACTAAAGCAGCAATAGCAAAAGCAGCAAAAAAAGCTGAAAAAGAAGCAACAATAAAAGCTGAAAAAGAAGCTGTTTTAGCTGAAAAAGAAGCGTTGGCTGCAATTGAAGAAGCGAAAGCTGAAGAAAAGAAAGCTTCAGAAATTAAAACACCAATTATCCCTATTGAAGATGTGATTCCTGAACAATTATTAGAATTTGAAGAGGAATTATTTGAAGAAGTTGAAGATGACTTTGATGAAGAAAAATACAATGAATATATGGATACTTACGAGGATCAGTACGAAGATTAAATTTTAAATTTAGTGTTGATTATAAAATATACTTTTGGTATAATCTTAATGGGCACTCTAGAATTAGACAAGCCGAGAAGTTCTCCTATAAGGGGAACTTTTTTTATTATATATTGAATGAGGTGTAAATATGAAAACAACAAAGTACATTTTTGTAACAGGTGGAGTGGTATCAAGTCTTGGAAAAGGAATCACAGCTTCAAGTCTAGGTAGACTACTTAAAAACAGAGGATTAAAGGTTTTTATGCAGAAATTTGATCCGTACATTAATATTGATCCAGGAACAATGTCACCATATCAACATGGTGAAGTTTTTGTAACAGATGATGGGGCAGAAACTGACTTAGATTTGGGTCATTATGAAAGATTTATTGACGAAAACTTAAGCAAAGCTAGTAATATCACAAGTGGTAGGATTTATAATTCGGTAATAAATAAGGAAAGAAGAGGAGATTACCTTGGTGGAACAGTCCAAGTTATTCCTCATATAACCAACGAAATCAAGAGTAAATTATTTCAAGCAGCAGAGGAAAGCGGCGCAGATATTATTATTACTGAAATTGGTGGTACAGTTGGGGATATTGAATCTCTTCCATTTTTAGAAGCTATAAGACAAGCAAGAAGAGATTTAGGATATAAGAATACTATCTTTATCCACACTACTCTTGTACCATATTTGCGAGCTGCAAAGGAGTTAAAAACAAAACCAACTCAGCACAGTGTAAAAGAACTTAGAGGATTAGGGATTACGCCTGATGTAATAGTTTTAAGAACTAGTCATGACATTACTAATTCTATGAGAGAAAAGATTGCTCTTTTTTGTGATGTAAAAAAAGAAGCGGTTATTGAAGCAAAAGATTGTGATATTTTATATGAAGTTGCTTTAAAATTGAAAGAACAAAATCTAGATGATTTAGTTTGTGAACACTTTAGACTTAAAACAGACGAATGTGATTTAACTGAGTGGACAGCTTTAGTACAGCGAGTTAAGTCTCTTGCCAAAGAAGTTACGATTGCATTAGTTGGTAAATATGTTTCACTTCAAGATGCATACTTAAGTGTAAGTGAGGCACTTAGTCATGCTGGATATCATCATCATGCAAAAGTTAATATTAAATGGATAAATGCTGGTGAAGTTACTGATGATAATATGAAAGAACATTTTCATGATGTGAGTGGTATTGTTGTTCCAGGTGGTTTTGGAGAACGAGCAGTTGAAGGTAAAATAAGAGCTATTAAATATGCAAGAGAAAATAATATTCCATTCTTGGGTCTTTGTCTTGGTATGCAAATGGCTACAGTTGAATTTGCACGAAATGTATGTAATTTAGAAGGAGCTAACTCAACTGAAATGGATGCTGACACAAAATATCCAATTATAGACTATCTTCCAGAACAATATGAGGGAATCAACATGGGAGGAACTCTAAGACTTGGATTATACAACTGTAAAATAAAAGAAGGATCGCTTGCTCATAATGCATATAAAAAAATAGATATCAAAGAAAGACATAGACATAGATACGAGTTTAATAATGAATATAAGGATGTATTGGAGAAATGTGGTTTGGTATTTTCTGGTATGAATCCTGAGACAGGCTTAGCCGAAATAATCGAGTTACCTAATCATAAGTTCTTTATTGCAACTCAGTTTCACCCAGAGTTTCTATCAAGGCCGCAACGATCTCACCCTCTATTTAGAGAGTTTATTGGCTCATCATTAAATTAATATAATAAATAAAAACCGATGTAATTTCATCGGTTTTTTTATTATGAACACAATTCAATAAAACAAAAAATGATTCAAGGAATAAATCTAGTTTATTAGCAATAATATAACTTGCACATATCATGTGACATTTGAAGAGAAAATGTACATACACAGAGTTTAAATAAATGGCTATATTTAGCTGTTTATGTCATTGATTTGTTTGTGCCAAAAACTTTTATTATTTGTAAGCTTATGTTATAATTTGTATTAAGTTATTATCAATAAATACATAAGGAGGATCTATATGTTAAACAAAAAACTAATAACAAAAGTTTTAAAAGCAGCTTTAACAACAAATGCTGACTTTGCAGAAGTTTTCATTGAAGATAAATTTCAAACAGACTTATCTTTACTTTCTAATAAAGTTCAAAATGTAAATAACGCAAAAGTATTTGGTATTGGAGTAAGAGTTGCAAGAGGATACCACACAGTATACGGATATACTAACAGCCAAGAAGAAGCTGACCTTGTAAAATTAGCTTCAGACTTAGCACAATCTTTTCCTGGTGAAACTAGAAATATCAATGTTGAATTAGGAGAATTAGAAACAGCAACAATACATAAAATTAAAAGATATCCACATGAAGTACCTGTTGAGGAAAAAGTGGATTTACTTCAAAGAGCAAACGTTGCTGCAAGAGAATATGACGAGGAAATCAATCAGGTTGCTGTTAGATATCAGGATTATGTTCAAAAGGTATGGATAGCAAATAGCAAAGGGAAATATGTTCATGATGTTAGAGTTAGAACAAGACTAGCAACTAACAGTGTTGCAGCTAACGATGTTACTAAACAATCTGGATATGATGCACCTGGTGGATTATATGGATTTGAGTTTTACACTGACGTTGTTAATGTTGAAGAATCTGCAAGAGAAGCTTCAAGAGTTGCAAAAGTAAACTTACATGCTGCAGAATGCCCAAGTGGGAAAATGCCAGTTGTTATTGACAATGGATTTGGTGGAGTTATATTCCATGAAGCTTGTGGACACAGCTTAGAAGCAACTAGTGTTGCAAAAGGAGCAAGTGTATTTACTGGAAAAAAAGGAACTAAAATTGCTAGTTCTTTAGTTACTGCTGTAGATGATGGAACTATTCCAAATGCATGGGGTAGTGCTGAATTTGATGATGAAGGAAACAAACAAATTCGTCGTGTATTAATTAAAGACGGAGTACTTAATAGCTATATGATTGATGATTTAAATGCAATCAGAATGAATGATGTAGGAACTCATTCAGGAAGAAGAGAGTCTTATAGATATGCTCCAACTTCAAGAATGACAAATACTTTTATCGAAAATGGAGAATCAACTTTTGATGAAATTATTGCTGCAACAGAATATGGTTTATATGCAAAAAAAATGGGTGGAGGATCAGTAGACCCTGCATCAGGTGACTTTAACTTCTCTGTTGGAGAAGGATATATGATTAGAAATGGTAAAATTGCAGAATCTGTAAGAGGAGCTACTTTAGTTGGTACTGGATCTGAAGCATTACTAAAAGTAGATATGGTTGGGAACAACTTGAAAACTGCACAAGGTATGTGTGGATCTGAATCAGGATCTATCCCTACAGATGTTGGGCAACCTACATTAAGAGTATCTGAAATCACTGTTGGTGGTAGAGGGGGGGCTAACTAATGAATTACGATCTATTATTTAGCAGAGCCAAAGAGGCTGGTATTGAGGACTTACAAATTTACTTAACTAAAGTATCACAGTTTGATATCGAGGTATTTAAAGGGGAATTAGAGAAATACCAAATTGCTGACACAGCAAGACTAAATGTCAAAGGTATTTTCGATTCAAAAATGGGAACAGTACAAACTGAAGTTATCACTGACGAAATGATTGGATTCATTATTGATAGTATTATTGCATCAGCTAAAACAATCGACTCAGAAGATGAAGTTTTCATCTATGAAGGAGATAAAGAATATAGAGAAGTTAAAGGGTTATTAAACTTAGAATTAGGAAAAGTTGAAGCAAGTGTAAAAATTAAAGATACCTTAGAATTAGAGAAAAAGGTATTGGCTTTAGACAAAAGAATTACTATGGTTCAAGCTTTCTATGGAGAATCTACTCAAAAAACTACTATTGTTAACTCTAAAGGGTTAAATCTGGAAAAAGAAGCAAATAATTCATTATTTGGAGTTTATGTAATTGCTAATGATGGAACAGATCAAAGAACAGCAATTGAATATTTCCAAACTAACGATTATAATGACTTTGATTTTGATGACATTGCAAAAAAAGGTGCAGAAAAAGCAGTTGCACTTCTTGGTGCACAACCTTGTGAATCAGGTGATTATGAGATTCTTTTACAAAATAACGCAAGTTCTAGTTTATTAGGACCACACTTATCAATGTTTTCAGCCGAGTCTGTTCAAAAAGACGTATCTTTACTAAAAGGTAAAATTGGTGAAACAATTGGTAGTGAATTGGTAACAATTGTAGATGATCCTTTCATGTTAAAATCAACAAAATCTGGAGCTTTTGATGATGAAGGTGTAGCTACTAAATATAAGGAATTAGTTAAAGATGGTAAATTAACTGGATACTTACATAATTTAAAAACTGCAAAAAAAGACAATGTGCAATCTACTGGTAATGCATTTGGAAGAATAGCACCAACAAACTTCTATGTTCAACCTGGAGAGTTAAGTTTTGATGATGCAGTTAAATCAATGAAAAAAGGATTGGTAATTACAAGCTTACAAGGAACTCACTCAGGAACAAATCCTATAAGTGGTGACTTCAGTTTACAAGCTTCAGGATTCTTAGTTAAAGATGGTGTAATTGAAAGACCAGTTGCACTAATTACTGTTGCAGGAAACTACTTAGAATTATTAAAAGATGTAAACGCAGTATGTAATGACTTGAAATTTGGGTTTAGCTTTATTGGAAGCCCATCTCTAAAAATTAGCAACTTAGTTGTATCAGGAATTTAAACACCGCTTCGGCGGTGTTTTTTTTTGAAAACATTTCCATACTATACTTAAGTCCATTTAGTTTACATTTAAAAGTTATTAAGGTATAATTAGTTTGAAATATTTAAATAATAGGAGGAATCAAAATGGGACTTGTAACTGCAAAAGAAATGTTAATTAAAGCTAGAAAAGAAGGTTATGCTGTTGGTCAATTCAACATCAATAATTTAGAATGGACAAAAGCAATTTTAAACGCTGCTCAAGAAGTTAATTCACCAGTAATTTTAGGTGTATCTGAAGGAGCTGCTAAGTATATGACTGGATTCAAAACAGTTGTAGGAATGGTAAATGGAATGTTAGAAAGTTTAAACATTACAGTACCAGTAGCAATTCACTTAGATCACGGTAGTTTTGATGGAGCAAAAGCTTGTATCGAAGCTGGATTTAGTAGTGTTATGTTTGATGGTTCTCATTTTCCAATCGAAGAGAATATCGAAAAAACAAAAGCAATTATTAAATTTGCTAATGAAAGAGGAATCAGTGTTGAAGCAGAAGTTGGAAGCATTGGTGGAGAAGAAGATGGAATCGTTGGTGGTGGAGAAGTTGCAGATCCAATGGAATGTAAAGCAATCGCTGATCTTGGAGTAGATATGTTAGCTGCAGGTATCGGAAATATTCATGGACAATACCCTTCAAACTGGACTGGATTAAGATTAGATGTTCTTAAAGCAATCCAAGATGCTACAGGAAATATGCCTTTAGTATTACATGGTGGAACTGGAATCCCTGAAGCAATGGTTAAAGAAGCTATTACATTAGGTGTATCTAAAATCAATGTAAATACAGAGTGTCAATTAGTATTTGCTGCTGCAACTAGAGAATATGTTGAAGCAGGTAAAGATAAAGTTGGTAAAGGATTCGATCCTAGAAAATTATTAGGACCTGGATATAACGCAATAGTTGCAACTGTAAAAGAAAAAATGGAATTATTTGGATCAGTTAATAAAGCATAAGGGGGAAAAACTATGTATACATGGATTTATGAAAATCCGGTTTTAGCCGCTCTTCTTGGAACTTTATTTACTTATGCTGTAACAGCATTAGGGGCTGCTTTAGTATTCCCGTTTAAGAATGTTCCAAAAAAAGTATTTAATGGAATGTTAGGTTTTAGTGCTGGAGTTATGATAGCAGCATCATTCTGGAGTTTATTAGCTCCCGGAATAGATATTTCTACAACAATTCAAGAAGAAACTGGTAGTTGGTTAATGACACCATGGCTGCAAGCAGCACTTGGATTTTTAAGTGGGGGATTATTTATTTTGCTAATAGATAAATTTTTACCACATATGCACGTTATGACAAAACATGAAGAGGGTATGAAATCTTCGTGGCATAGAAGCGTATTGCTTGTACTAGCAATCACTTTACACAATATACCTGAAGGATTAGCTGTTGGTGTAGCATTTGGTTTTGCAGCTAGTGCTTTTGAATTGTCACCTACAGGAGCTTTAACTCCTGAAATTATAGCTGCAATTGGTGGAGCTATTGCACTTGCAGTTGGGATTGGACTTCAGAATTTTCCTGAAGGAGCTGCAGTTAGTGTACCACTAAGAAGAGAAGGAATGTCTAGAAAAAAAGCATTTTTTATCGGACAATTTAGTGGGATGGTTGAACCTGTTGCCGGGGTAATCGGTGCAGTTCTTGCTTTATCAATGAGAAACATATTACCTTACTCTTTAAGCTTTGCTGCTGGAGCAATGATTTATGTTGTTATTGAAGAGCTGATACCTGAATCTCAAATGATGGAAACTACAAAAATTGCTACTATTGGAGCAATGATTGGATTTACTGTCATGATGATGTTGGATGTTGCACTTGGATAATATATTATACAGGGATTACGCATCCTGGATTATGGAAAATAATGAAATAATTCAAAAGTTTATTGGTAATAACAACCCTATATATCGTAGACTCGAACCTATTCATTTAGTACTAGAACATATTTATAATTTGGTAGTTGAAGATAACCAAATGGACGAAGACTTTGAAACAGTGTTTGAAGTTGGGTTCAATTATCTTCATGCACAATTTGAAGTAATCAAAATATATTTTGAGAGTCTATTTCAATCAAACTGTGATGACTTTATAAACTATAGTGATTCAGTTTTGTACTTACTATATATATATGATGTAAGAACAGATCTAGAAAACAATGGTTTTGATAGTGATTATAATGAATTAGATATCCTTGAGACTAATATTGAGAATATGATTATGGAAAGAAGAGAAGATTTTCTATTAATCGATGATCAAATGAAAAAAGTATTTGATGATATATTTAAAAATTTAAACTATGAATATATAAGCATCGTTGATGTATTTGTAGAAATAGCACATACAGTTGGTATCTATGAAGATACTGAAGATATAATATTAGGAACAGATATTTAAACACAAACAAAATTTGTTTGTGTTTTTTTATTGCATATTTTCACAAAAATAATACAAAACAGTATATAATCAATATGCGACTGAGAGGTGAGATTATGAGTATTAGAAGCGATATAAAAGCGGTGAAAAGAAGAGACCCTGCTGCAAGAAGTAGTTTAGAGATTTTACTAACTTATTCTGGTATGCATGCGGTTTGGCACTATAGAGTAGCCCATGTTTTATGGAAAATGAAATTAAAACTAATAGCAAAAATATATAGCAACATTACCAAGTTTTTTACTGGAGTAGAAATACATCCAGCAGCTACTATAGGGAAAAATTTTGTAATTGATCATGGATACGGAGTAGTCATTGGTGAAACTGCTGAAATTGGGAATAATGTACTTATTTACCATCAAGTAACACTAGGTGGAACAGGAAATGATACTGGTGAGAGAAGACACCCTAGTATTTGCGATAATGTAATGATTGCTGCGGGAGCTAAAATCCTAGGTGGTATTCACGTTGGAACAAATGCTAAAGTAGGAGCAAACGCCGTTGTATTAAAAGACGTACCTATGAATTCTACAGCTGTAGGGATTCCGGCAAGAAACATTTCCAACGGAGATGTGAATTTAGAAAATTGTAGCTTAATGAACAAACAAAAAAAGACTAATAAATAGTCTTTTTTTTATTTGAATAAATCAGTAGATAAATACCTTTCTCCATTACTAGGAGATACTGTTAATACTTTTGAATTGTTTCCTAACATTTTTACTACTTTAATTGCAGTTGCAACATTTGCACCTGTTGAGATTCCAACAAACAAGCCAAATTTCTTTGCCAAAATTCTTGCCATTTCAAAAGCCTCGTCGTCATTAACTTTAAGTACTTCATCATAAATACTTGTATCAAGAATTTCTGGAATAAATCCTGCACCAATACCTTGAATCTTATGCTTTCCAGGACTTTCCCCACTCAATACAGCAGAAGTTTCTGGTTCTATTGCATATATTTTAATGTTTTCAATGTTTGATTTTAGTATTTGTCCGACTCCAGTAATTGTTCCACCAGTACCAACTGCGGCAACAAATGCATCTAAGTCTGGAATATCTTTCATAATCTCAATAGCTGTATTTTTCATATGTGCAATTGGATTATTGATGTTTTTAAATTGCATGGGCATAAAATAACCATGTTCAACTACTAAATCCTCAGCTACTTTTATTGAGTCAAGCATTCCTTCTGTAAGGATAAGTTTTGCACCATATCCCTCGAGTATTTTTCTTCTTTCAATACTTAAACTTTTTGGCATAGTTAAAATTACATTGTATCCTTTTGCTGCTCCAACCATAGCGATACCAATACCTGTGTTACCACTTGTTGGTTCTACAATAGTATCACCAGGTTTTAATAAACCATCTCGTTCGGCTGCATTTATCATGCTAATTGCAATTCTATCCTTAACTGATCCTCCAGGATTAAACCATTCCAGTTTTAAGTAAAGTGATCCATATTCCTTTAGTTCATCAAATTCTAATTTTACAATAGGTGTGTTTCCAATTAAATCATATATTTTATCATAAATCATCTTACAACCTTCTTTCTTTATATAATTATAATATTAAAGCGTGGCGTAGACTAATAATATGCAAAAAAAGAACTGATTTCTCAGCTCTTTATTTTCCTCTTGGTTTCATATGTGGAAATAAAAGTACATCTCTAATTGAAGTTGAATCTGTTAACAACATAATAAGTCTATCAACACCAATTCCAAGCCCACCTGCAGGTGGCATACCATATTCTAGTGCTTCTACATAATCTATATCCATTTCATTAGCTTCAGCATTACCTAACTCTTTTTCTGCTAATTGTGCTAAGAATCTTTCCTTTTGATCAATAGGGTCATTCAATTCACTGAATGCATTTCCGTATTCTCTACCATCAATGAATAATTCGAATCTATCAGTAAATCTTGGGTCTTCAGGATTCTTTTTAGCTAATGGACTTATTTCGATAGGATGTCCGTAAACAAATGTAGGTTGTATAACCGTTTCTTCACAATATTCCTCGAATAATAAGTTTAATATATGTCCTGTTCCAGTATAATGAGCCGGAACATCTAAATCTTTGCTTATAGCAAATGCTTTTGCTTTTTCAAATGTCATTTCCTTATCCCAAAAATCGATTCCAACCATATCTCTAACTAAGTCAGCCATATGAGCTTTCTTCCATCCTCTTGATAAATCTATTTCTTTTTCTCCATAGACTACAGTTTCTTTTCCTAACTTCGTAGCTATTGTTGAGATTAAGTACTCTGTTAACTCCATCATTGTTTCCATACTTCCATATGCTTGATAAAGTTCTAACATTGTAAATTCAGGATTGTGCTTAATACTCATTCCTTCATTTCTAAATGTTCTACCAATTTCATACACGCCATCAAACCCTCCAACAATTAATCTCTTCAGGTATAACTCTGGTGCAATTCTTAAATAAAACGGCATATCAAGAGCATTATGATGTGTTGTGAAAGGTCTAGCAGCTGCTCCACCTAAAATCGGATGAAGTATAGGAGTTTCAACTTCTAAATAGTCTCTTTCATTTAATAAGTTTCTCATCATAGAAATGATCTTTGATCTTAAAATAAATGTTTCTCTTGATTTATCATTAGTTATTAAATCAACATACCTTCTACGATATCTCTCTTCAATATCCTTTAAACCATGGAATTTCTCAGGTAGAGGTCTTAATGATTTTGAAAGATGTGTATATGTCTCAACACGAATGCTTAACTCACCTGTGTTTGTTTTCATTACTTTACCTTCAACACCAATAATATCTCCTAAATCTGCTTTGTTAAATAAATCAAAAGATTCTTGTCCGACTGCATCTAATCTTACATACAGTTGCACTTGTCCATTTTGATCCATTATATGTGCAAACCCAGCTTTTCCTTTTCCACGCTTTGTCATTATACGTCCAGCGACTTTAACCTTTTCAGTTTCCATATCATGTAACTCTTCTTTAGAGTAAACATCAAATTTCTCTTTTAATGTTTTTGTCGTATTGTTACGATCAAACCTTTGTCCAAATGGATCTATATTTAGGTCCTTTAGTACATCTAGCTTCTCTCTTCTTACTAATTCTTGTTCTGATAATTTTTCCATGTTTCCACCTCGTCTTTTTCGCATATATGATTATAACATATGTATCATTGTAAATTAAACAAAATAGTCCATAAATATGAACTATTTTGTTGATATGTGTAATTGAGTTAAATTGTCATACATTAATGACATATAATCCTCACCAGCATCTTTTTCTTCTGTAGTAATATTACCTAAACCATGCATATAACCTTTATCAATTGAATATCCATCACCATTTAATTCATCATAAAGAGTATCTCCAGCATATGAATATGAGTTTTTTTCAAATATAATGTATTCAATATTATGTAATATTATCTCATTTGCATATTCTATTAAGTCACCAGGAATACTTTCTCCTGAGTGAGGAGTAGATGCTATCGAAATTATTTCTATTTGATATCTTTGTGAAAAATAATTAAACAACATAGATGTTGTAACTATAGGCTTTGTAGCTTGTTCAGCCATAAGTGAATAATCAGCATGAAGTTGAACTAAGTTTTCCTCAAGCACTAAAAAATTTGCTTCATAAAGTTCTTCATAATGAGGGTACATTGCAATTAGTTCATCTTTAATAAATACTGCTGACTCTAAAAATCTAACAGGATCTAACCAAAAATGAGGGTCATATGATAGACTGTTTTCATCACATACAATTGGAGTATCATCTGCCGTATGAGCATGATCATGTGAAGCACATACTTTACCATATTCAACTGCTTTTGAAATATCAACTAGTTTTGTGTTTGCTCCACTAAAAGTTGAATCTGCACTATTTTCAATATAAGGGTCTAATCCAGCATTAACATAAAATAATATGTCAGAATCCTTCATAGATATTATTTCTTTAGGTTTCCAATCAATAGATTCACTATGTACTAATGAACCAGGAACTCTTTTGACATTAACAGTATCTTTTGCTATCTCGTCAATTATGTAATTAATTGGATAAGCTGTAACGTAAATAACATTTTCCTCATCTTCATCAGGAAAACATCCTGTCAAAATAAATGACAGTAAAGTAATTGATAAAACTAATAAAATCTTTTTCATAATTATCACCTATCTATATTCTTTCTTCACTAATAATTTCAAACATATTTGTTGCATCATCTTTTTTAGTAGAATCTAACAGCAATAAAACTTTTACAACAACAACCTTATTACCAAATTGAATTGTTATTAAATCACCTGTCTCAAGCTTTGTACTTGATTTTGCAACTCTATCATTAATTAGAATTCTACCGTTATCAGCAATTTCTTTTGCCAACGTTCTTCTTTTGATTATTCTTGATACTTTTAAATATTTATCTAGTCTCATTATTATCACCATAACTATTATATCATAGAAAAAGGATATCACCGATATCCTTTAATCATATATTATTCAGTTTTCTCTTTCGGAGTTTCTTCTATTTTTGGTTCTTCTACAACTTCAATTTCAGGTGTATTTTCTTTTTCAAGTTTTAATGCAGCAGTTTTTGCTTGCTTTTTAATCCACCAACCAAGTTTACCAGTTTCTACTATTTCATAGATATCTTCTTTTGTTAGAGTTTCTACTTCTAATAGATGTTTAGCTATTAATTTAAGTAAATCAATATTTTCAGTTAACACTTTGGTTGCTATTTGATAAGACTCTTCAATAATCTTACGAACTTCATTATCAATCTCAAGTGCTACTTGATCACTAAATGCCTTTTCAGAATTATAATCTCTACCTAGGAAAACAGAACCAGAACGTTTTTCATATTGGATTGGTCCAAGTGAACTCATTCCATATTCAGTAACCATTGCTCTCGCAATTTCAGTTGCTTGTTGGAAGTCATTATGAGCACCAGTTGAAATTTCATTAAAGATAATTTCTTCTCCAACTCGTCCACCAAGAAGTCCGGTAATTCTATCAACAAGACCACTTCTAGTAGATAAGAAAGATTCTTCCTCTTCAGGTAACATTAATGCATACCCACCTGCAGATCCTCTAGGTATGATAGTAACTTTATGTACGATATGAGCATTATCTAGTTTGATACCAAGGACAGCATGACCTGCTTCATGGTGAGCAATAAAGTCTCTTTCTCTCACAGATAAAACTCTAGATTTTTTAGCTGGACCCATCATTACTCTATCAACTGCTTCATCAATATGATAAAGCTTAATGTATGGTAAATTTTCACGAGCTGCCAAAATTGCTGCTTCATTTAATAAGTTTTCTAAATCAGCACCTGTAAATCCAGGTGTTCTTCTAGCTATTTCTTCAAATGTTATTTTTTCATCAACTTTTTTGTTTTTAGCATGTACTTCTAAGATTGCTTTTCTACTTTTAATATCCGGTCTTCCAATAGTGATTTGTCTATCAAAACGTCCAGGTCTTAATATTGCAGGGTCTAAAACATCAGGTCTATTTGTAGCGGCAATAACGATAATTCCAGAGTTTGTTCCAAAACCATCCATTTCAACTAATAACTGGTTAAGTGTTTGTTCTCTTTCATCATGTCCTCCACCCAAACCTGCTCCTCTTTGACGACCTACTGCATCTATCTCATCAATAAACACAATACAAGGGGCATTTGCTTTAGCTGTTTTAAACATATCTCTTACTCTGCTGGCACCAACACCAACAAACATTTCAACAAAGTCAGAACCACTAATCGAATAGAACGGAACACTAGCTTCACCAGCAACGGCTCTAGCTAATAAAGTTTTACCAGTACCTGGTGGCCCAACTAATAAAATACCTGATGGGATTCTTGCTCCAAGTTCCATATACTTTTTAGGGTTTTTAAGGAAGTCGATTATTTCAACCATTTCCTCTTTTTCTTCTTCTATACCAGCTACATTTTTGAATGTAGTTGTTTTCCCACGATTTAATTTTGCTCTGTTTTTACCAAAATCAAACGCTTTGTTATTTCCTTGATTACCTCTCATCATAAATCCGATGATAACAATTAAGATAACAATTGGCACAACAATAAATGCAATGTCCCAGAAACCATATGATGCGGCTTTAGCATGGGTATATTCAATACCATAGTTTGTTGTGAAATATAGATTAATTAAATCTTGTAGAGATTCCTCAGAAGGAACTTCGACTTCATATTTTGTTTCAGCGTTATTTGCCAAAGTACCAGTTATCATGAAACCAGAGTTATCTGCACCTTTCATAGGTGTAGAAACAGCTGTAGCTATTTCTAAGTTCTCAATTTTAGTTATATAAGTAGAATACTCATAAACTTGAATTTCTTCACTATCACTAGTTAATAAATAAACAACAGCGATAACGAATATTAAAATGATACCAAATGCGAAAATATTTCCAAAGCGACTCCTTTTAGGTGCCACCGGTTTTTTTAAATCTGCCATAATTTACACTCCTTACTTTTTATACACTTCAGGTTTTAGAATTCCCACATATGGAAGGTTACGATATTTTTCATCATAATCAAGACCATATCCAACCACGAATTCTTTTGGTATTACAGTTCCAACATATTCAGGAACTATTTCAACAACTCTACCAGCAGGTTTATCTAATAGTGTTGCAACTGTTATTGTTTTTGCGCCACGATATTTTAATAGATCAATAATAACATTTATTGTTTTTCCTGTATCTACAATATCTTCAGCCAAAATAATGTGACGATCCTGCACAGGAATTCCTAAATCTTTAGAGATTTTAATATCTCCCGAAGACTCAATACCTCCATGATAGCTTGATACATCCATAAATCCTAGTTCAAGATGAATATCCATTTCAGTTACTAGAGCGCCCATAAATGGAACACAACCCTTTAAAAGGCCTATAACTAAAGGGAATTTGTCTTTGTAATCTTTTGCTAATTGTCTACCCATTCTTTTCGTTATTTCTCTTATTTCTTCTGCAGAGACTAATACTCTCTCGATGTCTTTATCTAACATTATTCCACCTCATAAATATATAATATTTTTTGTTTTGGTTCTTGGATTGATCGTTTTATTCCAGGAATCCACAGTACATATTCTTCGTTAGCAATCAATAAAAGTTTATCTCTTTTTGATACAGGAATCTTTTTATCAATAAGAATATCTTTCACTTTTTTTGTGCCAACTTTTAGAGACATTTTATCTCCGTTTTTTCGTTGTCTTATGTAAAGCGGAAATACTTTATCATTATAACATAATTCATAACTTTTACTATTATTATGTTCTAATTTTTCATATGAAAACACATAGCTTTTATTGTCACTTACAAAATGTTCACCCTCACCTGCAACAGTTATATTTATCTCAGGAATAACTTCCTCTTGTTTTACATAAATATAATCGTATTCTTTAATAAAGTCGAATCCTTTACCTAAAGATATACTTGAGTTTGGTTGTTTACTCAAACAAAGTGAAATAATTTGATTATATTGATCAAAACTAACCTCAACAGTATCTAAAGTTCCTTGGTTAACTAAGTGCATAATGACTTTTATCATAATTGCTCTATCAAGTTTGTTAAAAGCCTCTAATGATACTGTATTGTAGAAACAATGATTTTTTAGAAATTCATTTTTAAGTCTGTTGAGAACCATATCTGCAGAACTTATATAATCAGCAAATTGTGAAACATGATCGTTAAACTTTGGGTTTTCATCTCTCAGTAAAGGTATAATATTATTTCTAAATCGGTTTCTAGTATAGTAATCTTCTTGATTAGATTCATCTTCATAATATGTAATATCATTTTTATAAGCATAATCAAGAATTTGTTTTTTTGTGATGTCCATAAATGGTCTGATTATAACGATATTTCTTTCTTTTCTTTCAATTGGAATTCCAGCATACCCACCAAACGAAGTTCCTCTCACAAGTCTCATAAGGATTGTTTCGACCTGATCATCTTGATGATGAGCAAGGAAGATTTTTTTAACTTGGTGTTTTTGAGCTATAGCTTTAAAGAAATTATATCTTTGGTCTCTTGCATCCTGATGGAAGTTATTATTTAGTTTCTCAGTAATAACAAACCCTTCAAAAGGAACATTGCATTTTTTTGCAAATTCTTTAATCTTGATAAATTCATCATCAGATACACTTCGCGCTTTGTGATTTATATGGGCTATAATAATGTTTTTGTTTAACTCATAAAGAACGTTGAAAAGGACCATTGAATCTACGCCTCCGCTTAGAGCTACAATGATTTTTTCGTTTTTTTCAAATAACTTTTTCTCTTGAATAAGTTTTACTAAACTTGTTTCCATATTTATCACCTTACTTCATTATATCATAATATCATTTTTGTATTGTATCAGTTTTACTTTGAAATTCAAATTATTATAAGTTTTTATCTTTTGCTATGGTATAATATTAAAAGATAGAAAAATTGAGATTGGAGACATATTATGTTTAAACTTCCGAAGTTAACGAAACAAGAAAGAGCTTGGGTATTATACGATATCGCAAACTCTGCATTTATTCTTACAGTAATTACAATTTTCTTCCCGATTTTATATGAAATGATTTACGCTGATGCTCATGGTTTAGCAGGTGTAGAAAAAGTTATTGAGATTGCTGGTGAAAAAGCATACAACCCTATATATAAAGATATATGGATTAAAGGTTCAAACCTATTTAAATATTTAACAAGTGCACTTGCACTTACAGTAGCACTTTTAAGCCCTGTAATGGGAGCTTGGTCTAACTACGAAGGTAATAAGAAAAAATTCTTTAAAATATTCTTATTTATGGGTATTCTTGGTGGACTAGGATTAGCTATTCCTGGATTATCTTGGGTAGCACTACTTGTTATATTCGCTATTTCAAGTATAGGGTATAACTTAACAAATGTTGTTTATGATGCATTCTTAGTAGATGTTACTACTGAAGATAGAATGGATGAAATTAGTGCAACTGGTTTTGCATGGGGTTATATTGGTAGTTTAATTCCATTCTTTATTGGTATTATTCCTTACGGTTTAACATTATTTGGTTTCCTACCAGAAGAATTCGCTAGATACGCAATTAGTATTGCTTTTGTAATTTCTCTTGCATGGTGGTATATCTATTCTCAACCACTATTAAAAGACGTTGAACAGCAATATAGTATTGATCAAGTTGAAAATTCTTTAGGTTTATCATTAAGAAGACTTGGTAAAACATTCAAGGAAATTAGAAGCTATAAATACATTTTTATATTCTTGATTGCATACCTATTATATATTGATGTTGTTAACTCGGTAATTAGATTGGCAACAAACATTGGATCAGATTTATTTATCCCAGCAACTACAATGCTTGGAGTAATCATATTAGTACAAGTAATAGCTTTCCCATCGGCAATTATTTATGGTCGTATTACTAAAGCAGTTGGTGGAAAGAAAATGATCTTTTATGGAATTTTCATCTATGCAATAGGTGTTTATGTTGTATCTCAAATAGGTGCAGACACACAATACCTTATGTGGGTAGTAGGGGCTTTAATTGGTACTGCACAAGGTGGTATTCAATCAGTATCAAGGAGCTACTTTGCTAAGATGGTTCCAATTGAAAAAGCAAATGATTTCTTTGGATTCTTCAGTGTATTTGGGCGTTTTGGAGGTATCTTCTCACCATTCCTAATTGCATTCTTCTCAACTAGAATGGCAGGAGGAATTAATGATGCTGTATTATTATTGTTAATCCCATTGGTTATTGCCTCATTCTTATTGTTGTTTGTTAAAGGACAAAGAGTTTCTGCAGTCCCTGAATAGATTTATACTTGCAAGCCAGTCTCCAAGAAGAGCTGATTTACTTAAATTTATAATAAAAGATTTTACTATTCAAGTAAGTGAATCTGAGGAGATAATCGATCCTAGGTTAAATTCACAACAACTAGTAATGGAACTTGCAAAAGAAAAAGCATTAGAAGTATCTCTTAATAATAAAGACGCATACGTACTTGGGTTTGATACCCTAGTGATACTAGATGGACAACCTTTAGGTAAGCCTAAAGATAAAAAAGACGCCTTTAATATGCTTAAGTCATTAAGTGGGAGAAGCCATTTAGTTGTTACAGGTTGTGCCATAATCAAAGGAGACTATGTTGATAAGTTTTCAGATGAAGCAGTTGTTACTTTTAACAAGGTAACAGATGAAGAAATTAATGAGTATTTAGAAACAGGAGAACCATTTGATAAAGCCGGTGCTTATGGCATTCAAGGTTATGGAGCAAGATATATCAAAGAAATTAAAGGTGACTATTATTCAGTAATGGGTATGCCGTTACAAAAACTATATAATAAACTAAGAAGGCTGTAATAGGCCTTCTTTTTATATCAATAAATAGATTTTTCCTGCAGTTTAGTGTAAAATAATTGTATGATACTTTTTGCAATGTAATTATAGAAAAAGAAGTGATATTCTAAAGTTAGCTTCAAAGGGGGGCGAAAAATGTTCAAACTAAAAGTTTCGGAAAAGGAACATAAAGTCATTAAAGAAAGACTTGATTTAGTTGAAACAGTTGTTTACGATTACGTCTTAACAGACGATAAAGAAAAGTGTGAAGATGATAAACTAAATATCGTTTTTAATAAAGCAGATATTCCAAGATTAATCAGAACACTTGACTTAATTGTAAAAGGAGAAGACAAAAATATTGTTGGATTTAATGAGTTTGGACAAAAAAGTGTAGAAAGCAGAAACTTTCATTACTTTATTGTCGACGGTGATGCAGTATATGGTGTGCTTAGTAAAACAAAACTTATTATCAAGTTAAAGCTATACGAAATCGAAGAATATTTACAAGGTAAAGATTTTATTAGAGTAAGTAAGTATTGCCTAGTAAATATTGGAAAGATCGAGTACATCAAACCCGCCATCAATTCTAAGCTAGACTTATTAATGAAAAACGGTGAACAATTGGAAGTCAACAGAGGATACTACAAAGACTTTAAACAGGCTTTAGAAATCTAAGGAGGTATCATAATGTCAATATTTAGAAATAACCCAGTACTTGTGTTTTTATTTATCGCAGTAGTAGGATTCACAATTTATATGGGAATGAAAATGATTGAAGAAATCAAATTAAACAAAGCTTTAAATCAAAAACAACGCAGCATGAGAATTAAAACTATGAGAACTGCGTTTAAAACTAGAATAGCAAAATTAGCTACAGCTACAGCGTTGCCTGTTGTTGTTCTTGCTGTGATGTTTGTTGCAATTGAAGATGCACCAACACAAATCATCCAACAAAGACCACTTAATTTAGCTGCAATTAATAGTGCAGAAGATGTAAGAAATATTATCAATGATTATAGTGATACATTTGCTGATAACAATCATTATAATATATTTAGCTGGCGTGGTGATTTCATGTTAGGAGATGCTGAAGTAATGGCACCTACTAATGATGCATTAGACTTAGGCGGAGTGGCAGATCAATTAAAATCTGATAACGAAGGAACTGGTAGTGACGATTTCTCTGAAACTAACAATCAAGTTGCTGGTGTAGATGAAATGGATAATGTGTTAACAGATGGTAAGTATATGTATGTTATGAACTATGACAAAGTACAAATTATCTTAGCATATACAAATGAAGGTTCTTACGATGTATTAAATATTTATAAAGAATTTGATTTTGATCAATTCCAACCTGAAAATACTGAATTTTATCCAATCGGAATGTATGTTGATGAAGATCAACTAATTGTTATTGGGAATGTATATGAAACAACATGTGTGTACTATGAATACGGTGATATAATAACATCGGATGGAGTAATTGAACCAGCTATAGAGACTGGTGAACCATCTGAAATAGGTGATATTCTAACTGATGAGGCAATGCCTAATCCAGATGATATGTATTGCTATAACTACTATCAATCAACTACAAAAGCATTTGTGTTTGATAAAGATGAAGACTTTGCATTAAAAGATACTTATTCATTTAGTGGTGGATTTGTTGGAACAAGAAAAATCGGAGACGACTTATACTTTGTAACAACAGAATATATCCCTTACTATTTAATGAGAGAAGAAAATAAAACAGTTGATTACGTATTTGATTTAGATGAGTATTTACCTACTTATACAGTTAATGGACAATCAGCAACTGCGAAATACGAAGAGATTGTTTATGTAAAAGGGACAGAACCAACAAGTTTTACAGCATTTTACGGTATTAACTTAGAGTCAAGTAAGACAACAATGGAAGTTGTACTTGGTGAAGCTGGATATAATTTATATGTTTCACAAGATAATATTTATTTAGCTGGAACTGTTTATGAATACGATCAAACTTTGGCAGAAAAATATTCTGATGAAGATTATGTTTATAATGAAGAAACGTTTGAGTCACCTTACTCATACTACACATCAATTCTTAAAATGACAATTGATGGTGGAGATGTAGAATTTAATTCTACTGGAGCTGTTGAAGGTGTTAATCTTGATCAATTCTCTATGGATGAACATAATGGTTTCTTAAGAATTATCACTACTACAAATAACTGGTGGTGGTGGGGTGGAGGTAATCGTGAAGTAATAAATAGATTATCAATCCTCGATGAAAATATGAAACTTATATCTGAAATTGACGAAGGAATTGGAGAACCTGGTGAAAGTGTATTTGCTACTAGATTTGCTGGAAACTATGGTTATGTAGTTACATTCTTACAAACTGATCCATTCTATGTATTAGATTTATCTGATCCATATAATCCTACAATCCTTTCAGAATTAAAAATCCCTGGATTCAGCGATTACTTACAACCGATAAATGAAGATTTCATTTTAGGTATTGGTTATGGTGATAATGAAGGTGGAACACAAGGATTAAGAATTTCATTATATGATGTTAGTGATAAAAACAGCCCTGCAGTATTAGCAGATAGCTGGACTTATGAATATAGTAACAATGGTTATATGTGGACATCTACTGTTTATAATCATAAAGACTTATTAGTATCAGTAGATAAAGGAATTATCGCTCTTCCTTATACTAGAAATGGGTATGATGAAACAGATAGTTATTGGACATATAACACAGGAATTCTTGTATTAAATATTGATATTGAAAATGGAACTTTAAGTGATTTTGGCGATGAATACATGGTTGAACATAGTGATGGAAATAGTTATGATACTTATGTTTACAAAAGTAAATTTATTGACGATTACTTCTATACGGTTTCAAGTAAATATGTAAAAGTATCAACAATTGCTGATCCAGAAAATATATTGAAAACATTACAAATCGGTGAAAGTTGGACATATGATATGCCAGAAGAAGTAAATCCTGAAGCTGGTGTTGTAGACCCTGTAGGAACTGAAATAGTTTGTGCTGATGGTTTTACTATTGATGGTGATGTATGTGTTGAAGACGTAATTAGTGTTGACAACATATTGATAGATTTTGAACATATTAAAAGTTGGAATGAAA
>UPTN01000245.1_pt1 | contig 29669 bp, 22 predicted proteins | sample 2160111 | NCBI WGS metagenome assembly UPTN01 (sample SAMN06265058, study PRJEB28932) | marine metagenome | isolation source: Columbia River Estuary | place: USA:Columbia River Estuary, USA | collected 2014-05-05
GTACCGGCCTGTCACGCCGGGGGTCGCGGGTTCGAGCCCCGTCAACCGCGCCACTTACCCACTTTCGATTTGAACGCTTGTTGACATGCACCAGTCCGATTTGACTTCGTTGTCGGTCGGGGAATTTATCTTGATTGGCGCAGAGCGTGCCAGTTAGAGTGCGACATGCAAGACCTGTTCCGACAAGTGACTGAACGATACCGCGGTGCTGCAGCTTCGGCGCGGTGGTTGATCGAGGCGCCATTTGCCAATGCACGCATTGCTTTGCGGACCAATTCCAAAGAAGAAGCACGGGCGATCCTGACTGCGCAATGCGCCAAGTTCCTTGCGACATGTCACGTAACCACCGGTGTTGACGGCATTTTCCCCAAAGCGGGCGATGGATGTGTTGTGTGCTACAACGAGCCGTCCTTTGTGGATGTCATGGCATTTTGTGTGAATATGTGGCCCCATGTTGATCATGCGTCGGGGGCAGATATTTATGCTTATATCCCGTTTGGCCGCGCGTCCGCCGCCAAGAACGCAATTTCGCTAATCCCGCGCGGCAATCGCGTACGCACTGACCGTTTACTTGCAGAAGTTGTGCAGCGTGTCCGCGACGGGCAGCGGCTTTCGTGGGGCGGTGAGGGGCGGATCGTCGGGATGGATGGGGTCGGGCGTTTCAAAATCGGAGCAAGCCTCATTGCGATCAGGGCACAAGCACCTATCGTGCCCGTCACGTTTTATGGCGGCCATCAGGTGATGCCACTGCGTAGGTTGCGGGCGCAGCCGGGCCATGTGCAAATCCGGTTTGGCGCACCGATTCCCACTGATGGATTGAAAGAGGATGACGCACGCGCGCTTGCTGACCGTGTCCAGCTGCAAGTTGCACGGCAATATGACGCGCTAAAGGCCGAGGCGGCGCAAAAACACTAACGCACTGGAATGCGCTAGACGGTTGTCATCTCATGTAGAATGCGTGCCCATGATCTGGTTCCTTTGTGGAACGACGACAGGTCGTATTTTTCATTGGGTGAATGGATTCCGTCATCATCTTTGCCGAACCCGATCAGCATCGCATCCATGCCAAGAATTTCCTTGAAGTGACCCGCAATCGGGATTGACCCGCCTCCGCCTACAAATGCTGCCGCGTTCGGCCATTCGTCTGACAACGCCTTGCGTGCCTGATTGAATGCGGGATGCGTCGTGGTCATTTGTGCCGCAGCACTTGCACCATGGCCCTTGAAGCTGACCGTGCAATCAACGGGCAACATTTCTTGCACCATCTTGCGAAAGCTTTCTCGGATTTTTAATGGGTCCTGCGTGCCAACAAGCCGGAAACTGATCTTTGCATGGGCTTGGGATGGCAATACAGTCTTGAAACCGTCACCGGTGTAGCCCGACCAGATACCGTTTACTTCGCATGTCGGGCGCGACCAGATCATTTCAAGCGGGCGGCGACCGCGTTCGCCAGCAGGTTCGGAAAGGCCGACTTCGCCTAAGAAATGTTTTTCGTCAAATTTCAGATCATCCCATGCCGCAGCAAGTTCGTTAGAAAGCTCCGGTACGCCGTCGTAAAAATCTGGCACGGTGACGCGTCCGTTTTCATCGTGGAGCGCTGCGATGACCTTTGCCAAAACACGCGCAGGGTTCATCGCCAAACCGCCATACATGCCAGAATGCAGGTCTTTGTCTGGCCCAGTAATGGTTAGTTCTTCGCCTAACATCCCGCGCAGTTGTGTCAGAATTGCAGGCGTATCGTCGCCGTAAAGCCCTGTGTCACAGATCAGCGCAATATCGGCAGTCAATTCAGCACGGTTTTCTTTCATAAAGGGGGTCAGCGACGGCGACCCTGATTCCTCTTCGCCCTCGAAGAATATCGTGATGTTAGCAGGCAACGTGCCGTGCTCTGTTTTCCAAGCGCGGCAAGCCTCGATAAATGTCATCAGCTGGCCTTTGTCATCACCGGCACCGCGACCGCGGATGACTTTGCCCTTTGGCGTATCTTCTATTTGCGGGTCAAATGGATCGCGGTCCCACAGGTTCAACGGATCAACTGGTTGAACGTCGTAGTGACCATAAAACAGGACGTGTGGTCCGGTCCCACCTGAATGCGCTACAACCATCGGATGACCCGGGGTCGGGCGTTTGGACGCTTCAAATCCTATGGATTGCAGGTCAGCAACCAACCAATCTGCCGCTGTCTCGCAATCCCCCTTATACGCCGGATCGGTCGAAATTGATGGGATGCGCAAAAGGTCCAAAAGACGTTCAATGGCATCGGGAAGGTCGGCGTCAATACGGGCAAGTACGGGATCAAGGGTCATGGGGCAGCCTATCTAGAGAGATTTGCCGCAAGGTTGTCTCTTGAGCGCCGAAGGTCAAGGTGGCGCGCTTAAAGATCCAGTTGAAAATACCGCAATTCAGGCCGCAATGCAGGAAGGCTAATTGCGGTGTGGCTTTCGGGGTACCGGTCGATTTCGCGAAAGCCGAATGACTTATAAAGCGATTGCATAGCAACGGTGCCACGTAACGTGTCAGCAAAGACCTTCTTCATGCCCATCTCTCGAGCCGCGTCGAGCCGCGCTTGAACCAGCATGCGTCCCAGCCCAAGCCCACGTCCTTCTGGTCGTACAAACAGGCGTTTGAATTCCACAGCATCGGGCCGCATGGTCCGCATCATGCCTCCGCCAAGAAGAACGCCTGACGCATCGTGCGCGAGGGCCAGCCGTCCTCGGGGTGGCATATAGTCATCTATCTCTGTCCAGAATTCATCGGCATTGCGGTCCGCACTCAGGATCGCGGCAATGTGAGGCGGGTTCATGGGGATCATTGTATTGTAATAATCCAGTAGCAACTGATGAAAAGTGTCGCGCTCTGGCGGCTTCGCTAAAAAAGTAACTGTAATTGTCACCGTGACCTCCACCCAAATGAGAACGATTTTACACACAAGGCACGTGCGGGCTACGAATTTCTGATCACTTGATGCAAATCAATGAAGCTTTCGCACGGAACTTGCATCAATGCCGCGAGTAGGGGCGACATTTTGTAACGTCTTGCCGGACGCGATACCGCCCTATATGAGGCTTAGAACGATTCAAAAGACGCACGCGAACTGGCTTTTGAGACGCAAGAAAAGGACGCGATCCGTGGATTACAACGCGCAACTGGACACAGCAATCAACCGTTTGCACGCAGAAGGCCGCTACCGGACCTTTATCGATATCGAGCGTAAGCGCGGGCAGTTTCCCCATGCGACGTGGCGTAAGCAAGATGGCACTGATGTGCCCGTGACGGTTTGGTGCGGCAATGACTATCTTGGGATGGGTCAACATCCAGCCGTTCTGGCGGCCATGCACGAGGCGCTTGACGCAACTGGTGCGGGTTCTGGTGGCACACGGAATATTTCAGGCACGACCGTTTATCACAAGCGACTCGAAGCTGAATTGGCCGACTTGCACCAGAAAGAAGCAGCTTTGCTGTTCACCTCTGCCTATATTGCGAATGATGCCACGCTTAGCACATTGCCAAAGCTGTTCCCGGGCCTGATTATTTATTCCGATGCGTTGAACCATGCCTCTATGATCGAAGGCGTGCGCCGCAACGGCGGGGCCAAGCGGATTTTCCGGCACAATGATGTGGCGCATTTGCGTGAACTTCTAGAAGCTGATGAGCCTGCAGCGCCAAAGATAATTGCCTTCGAATCTATCTATTCGATGGACGGTGATTTTGGACCGATCGAAGCGCTGTGTGATTTGGCGGATGAATTCGGTGCGCTGACTTATATCGACGAAGTGCACGCTGTTGGCATGTATGGCCCGCGCGGGGCAGGCGTTGCAGAGCGCGATGGCTTGATGGACCGCATCGATATCATCAACGGCACGTTGGCCAAGGCCTATGGCGTCATGGGTGGCTATATCGCGGCGAGCGCCAAGATGTGTGACGCGGTTCGTTCGTATGCACCAGGCTTTATCTTTACGACGTCTTTGCCGCCTGCCGTGGCAGCAGGTGCAGCCGCTTCAGTGGCGCATCTGAAAAACGATCAGGCCGCGCGCGAACGTCACCAGACCCAAGCGAAGATTTTGAAACTGCGCTTAAAAGGGATGGGCTTGCCGATCATTGATCACGGCAGCCACATTGTTCCGCTTATTGTGGGCGACCCTGTGCATACCAAGAAACTATCAGACATGCTTTTGTCTGAATACGGGATCTACGTTCAGCCGATCAACTTCCCGACCGTGCCCCGCGGAACAGAGCGTTTGCGCTTTACCCCGTCACCTGTTCACGGGCCGCGTGAAATGGATGCATTGGTTGGCGCATTGGACGGATTGTGGTCGCATTGTGCGCTAAATCGCGCTGAACTGGCAGGATAGCGTTTTTTCAGCCTGTGCATAAACTGCGGCAACGTGTTAATGTGGGAAAAGGCGCACTTGTTCTTTCGATTCGAATAAGATCAGCGTCTAGGGGCATTAAGCGACGGGACAGTCGATGATCGGGAAGACCTTCAAGCGCAGTGACGCATCGGAGGACGTTAAGACCAAGGGTTTTGACGCCTATGATTTGCGTCTTGGCGATTTGATGCGGGGTGAACGCGCAACGATGGGCAAAAGCCTGTTGGACGTGCAGCGTGAGCTTAAGATCAAGGCTGCTTATATCGCGGCGATTGAAAATGCTGACCCTTCTGCTTTTGATACCCCAGGGTTTATTGCGGGATATGTGCGGTCCTACGCGCGCTATCTGAATATGAATCCCGACCATGCATTTGATACATTCTGCAAAGAAAGTGGCTTTGCTACAGCCCACGGCATGTCCGCAAAGGCATCGTCGCTGAAGGGTAAATCTTACGATCCATCCGCGACGCCTTTGGGCAAAGACATCTTTTCAGCATCAGCGACGCCGTTCATTCCCGCAGGCGACGCCGTGCTGTCCGGTATAGAACCGCGCGCGATTGGCTCTGTTATGGTGCTTGTCGCTTTGATCAGCGGGCTTGGGTATGGCGGTTGGACCGTTTTGCAAGAAGTCCAAAAAGTACAGTTTGCGCCTGTCGAACAAACACCAGTTGTTGTTTCCGATCTTGATCCGCTGGCAGGTGCGACAAATTCGGTTCTGAATGATGACACGCTTGCAGGTTTTCAGGCGCCGTCTTCCGAAGCATTGAACCGGCTTTACCGCCCGCAAGCGCTTGATGTGCCTGTATTGGTTGCGCGTGATGCGCCAATTTCGACATTGAGCCCTGGCAACATCGGAGCATTGGCACCTGACTTGTCGATGGCGCAATCGCCTGTATTGGCAGCGGCTGATCTGGTAACACCGCTCGTGCCTGCAATTCAGGTTGTTGAACCACCTGTTCCTGAGCTGCAGTTGGTTGCCGTCCGTCCTGCATGGGTGCGCGTGCAATCTGCCGATGGCTCGATCATCTTTGAAGGTGTAATGGAGCCCGGTCAGAATTTCGTAGTTCCTGCCACCGAAGACCCTGCACGTTTGCGTGTCGGCGAAAGTGGTGCGATGTATTTCGCTGTTAATGGCGTACATTATGGCCCGGTCGGACCCAGCGGTGTTGTAACGTCCAATGTTGAACTGACAGCAACTAGCTTGACCGAGGTCTATGCGCTTGCTGATCTGGACGCGGACAATGATCTTGCCGAGATTGTGAATGTCGCGCAGGCGATTACGGACCAATAGACGCAGCTTCAACGGCTTGCTGCCAATCGTTTTGAGCCCTAGGTTGCTCTGAAATGATCTGCACTTGAAAGCTGTCTCTTATGTCGTTGAACCACATCCGTCCTTGGCGCAATATTTACCGTCGCAAATCCCGTCAGATCATGGTTGGCAACGTCCCTGTCGGCGGGGATGCACCGATTTCGGTGCAGACGATGACCAATACGCTAACGACAGATATCAAAGGGACGATTGCACAAGTGCAAGCCGCTGCTGATGCCGGTGCAGATATCGTACGGATTTCAATCCCTGACGAAGCCTCGAGTGCGGCACTCAAGCATATCGTGCCAGAGGTGTCGGTACCGATCGTGGCCGACATCCATTTTCATTATAGACGCGGCATTGAGGCGGCAGAGGCAGGCGCTGCTTGTCTGCGTATCAACCCCGGCAACATCGGTGATGAAAAGCGCGTCAAAGAGGTGATAAAAGCTGCCCGGGACAACAACTGTTCGATCAGAATTGGTGTGAACGCAGGGTCATTGGAAAAGCATTTGCTAGATAAATATGCCGAACCTTGCCCCGATGCGATGGTGGAAAGCGGGATGGATCACATCAAGATCCTGCAAGATAATGATTTCCACGAATTCAAGATATCGTGCAAAGCCTCTGATGTGTTCATGGCTGCGGCGGCCTATCAGCAACTGGCGGACCTGACGGATGCGCCGATCCACCTCGGTATTACAGAAGCGGGCGGTTTGATCAGCGGCACTGTGAAATCCGCCATCGGCATGGGGAATCTGCTGTGGATGGGCATTGGCGATACGATCCGCGTGTCGCTATCGGCTGATCCTGTGGAAGAGGTGAAGATGGGTTTTGAGATACTCAAATCACTTGGGCTGCGTCACCGTGGTGTGAATATCATTTCTTGTCCGTCCTGTGCCCGTCAGGGCTTTGACGTGATCAAGACGGTTGAGGCACTTGAGAAACGGCTTGAGCATATCAAGACGCCCATGTCGCTGTCGATTATCGGTTGTGTTGTGAATGGCCCGGGCGAGGCGTTGATGACCGACGTCGGTTGGACCGGCGGCGGGGCAGGATCCGGCATGGTCTATCTGGGTGGCAAACAAAGCCACAAGCAATCGAACGAAGATATGGTTGAACACATCGTGGCGCAGGTCGAAAAGAAAGCCGCAGAGATTGATGCAGCCACTGCGGCAGAAGAGAAGTAAGGTGGACTTAAATCCACCTTACCTTTCGGAAGTTTAGCCGTACCAAGAACCAAACTTGGCTTCGATACCTTCGCCGAGCATTTCTGCAAACGCTGCAGGGTCTTGCGTGCCGTTGTCACGCCCACGATAGTGGTAAGGGTAGACATAGGTTGGTGCGAATTCACTGACCGCCGATGCTGCAGCTTCTGCATCCATTGTGAACGGCAAGTTCATGCAAACAAACGCAATATCTATGTTCTCGAGTGCGCGCATTTCTGGCGTGTCTTCTGTATCGCCAGACACATAAACACGCAGCCCGTCGACAGTAATGACATACCCGTTGTCACGGCCTTGCGGGTGAAAGTTCAGGCGGTCCTCGGAGATGTTATAGGCAGGGATGGCGTCGATGCCCACATCGCCTGCCATCATGCTTTCGCCGTTGGCAATTGCAGTGGCGCGGGCTTTCATGTCATCGGACAGCATCTCGTACACGGCGGGGTTTGTGATCATTGTGGTTGCATCACCCATGATCGCCGCAAGTGTTTCTGCATTGTAGTGATCACCGTGCTCGTGCGTGATGATGATCATATCAGGTGCGGGCATATCGGCGTAAATCTCGGGATCGCCGACCGGATCGACATACATCGTGCCCGCAGGTGTTTGCATGACGAAAGATGCGTGACTTTTTGGTGTGATGATTATCTCACCGCTGTTTGATGCAAAGCTATCGGCACCGTGACCGCCAGCTGCCGCCTGATATGGCAAAAGCGTGATACCGCCCATAGCGGCAGCACCAGTTAGGAATGTACGACGTGTTGTCATAGGAATTAGTCTCCGGTTTGGGTTTATAGTTATAACATAGTACGGCGCGATGTAGCGTCCACAGTCTTGGCACTTGACCTTACCCTGCGGTGCTGGGCAAACACGGACAAACCAAAACGAGGCCCCACATGCGACACTCAACCCGAGGCGACGTTGATCCCTTTATCGTCATGGATGTGATGGAAGCCGCCCGCGCAGCAGAGGCCGCAGGCCGTCATATTATCCATATGGAGGTCGGGCAGCCGGGCACAGCCGCACCTGAGGCCGCAAGGTCGCAACTGATCGCGGAAATGACTGATCCGCTGGGCTATACGGTCGCTCTTGGACTTCCTGAACTGCGCGCGCGGATTTCGCGTCATTATGCAGATTGGTATGGTGTGGAGGTTGATCCTGCCCGCGTGGTTATCACCAGCGGCGCTTCCGGCGCATTCCTGCTTGCGTTTTCTGCCCTTTTTGACAACGACGCGCGTGTCGGGCTGGGTTCGCCGTGTTATCCCTCTTATCGCCAGATCCTTAAGGCTGTTGGACTTACGCCCATCGATATCCCGACCAGTCTGGAACAACGATTTCAACCAGTGCCGGCCGATGTTGCCGCAAGTAATCTTGATGGTTTGATCGTCGCATCACCCGCCAATCCGACAGGGACGATGCTTGATCTGGATGCCCTGAAAGCCTTGTCCGACGCATGTCAGCGCCAAGGCGCTGCTTTCATTTCTGACGAAATTTACCACGGGATCGATTATGACAAGGCCCCCGTGACGGCTTTGCAGGTGACCGATGACGTCTATGTTGTGAATTCGTTTTCCAAATATTTTTCTATGACGGGCTGGCGGGTAGGGTGGATGATTGTCCCGCAAGATCACGTGCGCAGGGTCGAGCGTTTGGCGCAGAACATGTTTATCTGCGCGCCTCATGCCGCACAGAAGTTGGCTTTCTATGCGATGGACTGCAAACCAGAGTTGGACAGGAACCGCGCGGTCTACGCCACAAACCGCGATCTTATGATCGCGGGCCTGCAAGACGCAGGTTTAGGCAAGTTCGCGCCACCTGACGGCGCATTCTACATCTACGTCGATGTGTCCGATTACACCGATGATGCGCTTGGGTTTGCTGCTCAGATACTTGAACAGGCAGGGGTTGCTGTGACACCGGGCCTTGATTTTGACGCGGCACGCGGGCGGCATTGGTTGCGGTTCTCGTACGCGCGTGCAACCGCCGACATTGTCGAAGGGGTGGCACGGCTCAAAGCATTCATGCAGGCGCGTACCGCATGATCCGTTGGCTGTTCGCATTGATGTTATTGGCAAATTCAGGATTTGCCGAAGTGACAGTTGATCCCGATCGTACGTCTGTCCGTGATGGTTGGTGGAAACTTGAAGTATCATTGGGCCTAAGCGACATCACACCTTACCGCGCCTTTACGCTTGATGCGCCGCGTCGCTTGGTTGTGGATTTCGAAGATGTGTCTTTTGCGGGAATTTCGCCAGAAAGCATCCGTTCTGGTGATCGTGCAACAGCTGTGCGCTTTGGGCCGTTGCGACCGGGCTGGTCGCGGATGGTTGTGGACCTAGCAGAACCTTTGGTCATCACTGAAGCTGGAATGGTAAAATCAGGCGTGGGTGCAGACCTGAAAATCATTCTAGATCAAGCAAACGAAACTGAATTTGCAGAGAATGCTGGCGCGCCACCTGATCCCGGATGGGAGGCGGCAATCACGTTTGATCCCGTTGTTGCCCGGCAAATAGCCCAAAGTGGTAACTTCGTGGTTGTCATTGACCCCGGCCACGGCGGGATCGACCCGGGGGCAAACCAAGGTGGCATCAAAGAATCCGACCTGATGCTGATCATGGCCGAAGAACTGGCTGTGAAGCTAAATGCCACTGATGGAATACAGGCTGTTTTGACCCGCAAAGGGGATGTTTTTGTGCCTCTCTCTGCGCGGTTGACGATTGCGCGACAGGTCGGGGCGGATTTGTTTATCTCTTTGCATGCTGACGCGTTGGAAGAGGACACAGCACAGGGAGCGTCGGTTTATACGCTGTCAGTGGATGGCGGAGAAGACGCAGCACGACGGATAGTGGAGCGACACGAACGCGGTGACCTTTTGGCAGGCGTCAATCTGGATACCGCCGAAGATCGGGTGGCAACGGCCTTGATGGATCTGGCGCGGGCGCAAACGGGGCCGCAGGGGCGTCGTTTCGCGGATGCGCTGGTGGCCGCTATGGGCCGGACGGGGGTGAGACTGAACACTAGACCACGCAGGGAAGGTCAATTCGCAGTGCTGACAGCGGCTGATTTTCCAAGCGTGTTGATTGAAGCTGGATTTTTGTCGAACCCGCAAGACCGTGCGATTTTGGCGACCGCCGAAGGGCGCGCCCAGATTGCACGGGCTATAGTCGAAACAGTTTCCTTAATGGCGCGTTAAAGGGATTGAGGTAGTTCAGGCAATTGTGAACAGAACAAGCGTGTCTAGTTGCGTAAGATGGCATTTGGCCTTTTGACCATTGGACTGCAGGCGCGTATAAGTGGTTTGAACAATAAGACTGAGATTGCCCGCCCTTGCTTCGCTTTATTTTATCTTTTTTCGGTGGTATTTTTACGCTGCTCACCCTTGGCTTGGTGATGGGCGCGATCGGTCTTGGCGGCGTGCTTTATATGTATGGGCGCGATCTGCCCAGCTATGAAACCTTGTCCCAGTATACGCCCAAAACCATTAGCCGGATTTATTCCGGCGAAGGACAGATCATCGACGAATTCGCGGTAGAGCGTCGGTTGTTTACACCAGCCTCTGAAATTCCCGATATCGTCAAACAGGCGTTTATTTCGGCTGAGGACAAAAATTTTTACCAGCATCAAGGTTTTGATGCGATGGGCATTGTCTCTGCCGCTTATGATGCCGTGGCGTCCCGCGGAGAGAACGTGCGTGGTGCTTCGACAATCACCCAGCAGGTTATGAAAAACTTTCTGCTCGATGGGTCTGTATCAGCGGAACGCAAAATCAAAGAGATCATTCTTGCAGTCCGAATCGAAGGCGTGATGCCCAAAGAACGTATCTTGGAACTTTACCTCAACGAGATTTTTCTAGGACAGAACAGTTACGGTGTGACTGCTGCTGCGCTGACGTATTTCAACAAACCGCTGACTGAACTTACAGCAGGCGAGGCGGCATATCTTGCGTCCTTGCCTAAGTCACCCAGCAACCGCCATCCTGTGCGCGACCGCGAGACGGCTGTTTTTTGGCGCAACAACACGCTGCGCGAAATGTTCGAAAATGGATATGTCGACCGCCAAACCTATGATCAGGAACGCAATGCGCCGCTCCTTTCTGTGCAGGGTGGTGACTATGAGGATTTCCGCGAAAGCCTGCCCGAAAGAGATTACTTCACCGACGAAATCCGCCGTCAGCTTAGCCAGAATTTCGGCGAGGAAGAGTTCTTTTCAGGCGGTTTGTCGATCCGCGCGACGGTTGATCCTGACCTGCAGATCACTGCGGCAGAATCGTTGCAGCGGGGATTGGAAGAATATGACCGCGAAGAAGGTGAATGGCGCGGCACGGGCGAAACAATCCCTCCCGAGGCTTTAGCTGACGAATCCCTTTGGCGGGCGGCACTATCTGGTTTGAACGTCCCACGTGATATCGCGCTTGATGGAACCTGGTATCCGGCTGTTGTGCTTGAGGTAGCCGAGAACGCGCTTTCGATCGGGATCGAAGAGGTGGTCGAAACCGAAGCCGAACCATTTACCGTCCCACGTGAAGACATCCGTTGGTTGGTGGGTGATTTCTTTGACAATTTCACTGCTGGTGATGTTGTGCATGTACGTCGTTTGCTGAATGACAATGACGATTTCGTGCGCTGGTCGTTGCGCCAAGTGCCTGAAATTCAAGGCGGTTTCATGGCGATGGACGTCAATACGGGCCGCGTGATCGCTATGCAAGGCGGCTTTAGCTACCAGCATTCGGTGTTCAACCGTGCCACACAGGCGCAACGTCAGCCTGGTTCTTCTTTCAAACCGTTCGTTTACGCAGCTGCCCTTGATAGCGGCTACTCGCCAGCGACGATTATTGTCGACGCGCCGATTACGTTGAACACGCCGCAAGGGACATGGCGACCGCGCAACTCTTCAAACCAGTTTTACGGCCCGACGCCGATGCGTACTGGCATTGAACAGTCGCGGAACCTGATGACGATCCGACTGGCCCAAGAAATCGGTATTGGCACCGTAGCGCGTTATGCCGAACGTTTTGGTGTCTATGATCGCATGAACCAGGTTTTGTCGGCGTCTTTGGGGTCCGATGAAACAACTCTGTTCAAGATGGTCGCGGCCTACGCCATGTTTGCGAATGGTGGAGAGCGTGTAGAGCCCACCTTGGTAGACCGCGTTCAGGACCGTTACGGCAATACAGTGTACCGCCATGATCAGCGCACTTGCGTCGATTGCGATCAAGCGAACCTGCCTGCAGGTGATGCCCCGCGTATCCAGACCAACCGTGACCGCGTTATGAACGAAATTACGGCCTATCAGCTTACTTCGATGATGCGTGGCGTTGTTGAACGCGGCACTGCCAGTAGAACTGTGAACCTGCCTGTTCCGATTGCTGGCAAAACCGGCACAACCAACGATTCTAAAGATGTTTGGTTTATCGGGTTTTCATCCAACATCGTGGCGGGCTGCTACATGGGGTATGACAACCCACGTTCACTGGGGCGCGGCGCGTCTGGTGGCGGGTTCTGCGGCCCTGTGTTCAACCGTTTTATGACCGAAGCGATTGGCCAATATGGCTCTGGGACATTCCGTGCACCTTCGACATGTCAGTTCATCAATATCGACCGTTTCAGCGGTGGGCGACTGCCACCTGAAGCGACAGGCGACAACGTCGTGCGCGAATGTTTCCGTCCGGGCGAAGAGCCGTTGTTCGGGATCATGTTTGACGGCGGATTTGCGATGTCAGGGGATTTGCCATTGTTCGATGAAGTTCAGTCGCAGCAGCGTCAGGTGACAACATCAACAGGTGAAACCGCCACCGTTGGGGAACGGGCGACATTTGGCACATTGTCGAGCGGTGGCCTTTACTGACCTGCTGCTTGTCGCGGGCCAAAGCCCACTGTAAGACCACTTCATACTAGATTTAAGTCCTGACCAAAGGTGCCCTATGCGCGCGGAAATGCAAAACACGATTGAGGCGATTGAAAAATCGCTCGCACTTTTGGCGCAACGCTTGGACTATGAAACTGCACCGCACAGGCTTGAGGAATTCAATGCCCGTGTCGAGGATCCAACTCTTTGGGATAATCCGGAAGCTGCCCAAAAACTGATGCGCGACCGCCAGATGCTTGTCGACGCATTGGGAAGCTATGAGGGTATCAAGCAAGAACTGAGTGACCACATCGAGTTGATTGAACTTGGTGAAATGGAAGGTGACGCCGAAATCGTCACCGAGGCCGAGACAGCGTTGACTGCTTTGGCCGTGAAAGCCGCCCAAAAAGAACTTGAGGCGCTGCTGGATGGTGAAGCGGATGCCAACGATACCTTTCTTGAGATCAACGCGGGTGCAGGTGGCACGGAAAGCTGTGACTGGGCCAACATGCTGGCGCGGATGTACGTGCGTTGGGCCGAAAAGAAAGGCTACAAAGTTGAACTGCAATCCGAGCAATCCGGCGACGAAGCAGGTATCAAATCGGCGTCTTACAAAATCACTGGACACAACGCTTATGGCTGGTTGAAATCCGAAAGCGGCGTTCATCGCCTTGTGCGCATTTCGCCGTTCGACAGCGCAGCCAAGCGGCATACGTCGTTCACATCTGTAAAGGTCTATCCGGTTGTCGATGACAACATTGAAATCGAAGTGAACCCGTCCGACATCCGGATTGATACCTACCGTTCATCTGGTGCGGGTGGTCAGCACGTTAACACGACCGATTCGGCTGTACGGATTACACACGCGCCCACAGGTATCGTCGTTACCAGTTCCGAAAAGTCGCAACACCAGAACCGCGATATCGCTATGAAGGCGTTAAAATCCCGCTTGTATCAGATGGAATTGGACAAGCGTTCCGCACTTGTCAACGAAGCGCATGAAAACGCAGGCGATGCAGGTTGGGGCAACCAGATCCGGTCCTATGTCTTGCAGCCCTACCAGATGGTCAAAGACCTGCGCACCAACCACGAGACGTCCGACACCAAAGGCGTTCTTGACGGTGACCTTGACGGGTTCATGGCCGCGACACTCGCCATGGCGGTGTCTGGCAAAAGCCGCGCAGAAGCCAACGCCGAATAGCCAACGGTTAACCCCACACTTGCAAAACGCACGACCTTGAGGTGAAGATAAGCGGCAAGGGGGGAAGACAACATGACGACAATCCAAACAAACAGCGGTGGTATCGAACAACCGGTTGTTCAGTCGATCACCTTGGCTGATCTCCGCGATAGCTTGAAGGCTGGTGTGCAGGACTTTCGTCGCGCACCGCAGTTTGGCCTATTCTTCAGCGCAGTCTATGTCATCGGCGGGTTTGTGATGCTTTGGTTAGGGGCAGGGCATGTAAGCTGGACCTTGGCAACTTCGCTCGGCTTCCCTTTGTTGGCGCCTTTCGCTGCGGCTGGTTTGTACGAAGTCAGCCGCCGGATGGAGACCGGAGATACATTGGAGTGGCGCGGTATTCTTGGGATTGTCTGGAACGAGCGCACGCGTCAATTGCCGTGGCTGGGCGCTATTATCGTGATCTACTTTTTGTTTTGGACATTTCTGGCGCACATGATCTTTGCACTTTTCATGGGGCTTTCGACCATGACGAACGTGTCGCAAAGTCTTGAAGTTTTCCTGACTTTCAATGGTTTAATGATGATCGGCGTTGAATTGGTCGTCGGGGCGGTTCTGGCGTTTCTGCTGTTTTCGCTGACGGTAGTCAGCCTGCCTTTGGTGCTGGATCGCGAAGTTGATTTCGTGACAGCAATGTTGACCAGCATGAAGGCCGTCAGAACCAATCTGTTTGTAATGCTGGTCTGGGCGTCTTTGATTGCCGTGCTTTCTGTTCTTGCACTGCTTCCGTGGTTCTTGGGTTTGATGGTCGTGTTGCCTGTCTTTGGTCACGCGACATGGCACCTTTATCGACGCGCGTTGGCATAAACGCAAAAGGGCGCCAGTTGGCGCCCTTTTTTGTAACCGTAATTCGTTCTTAGGATTTGGTATCAGGTGCCGCGGTTGTTGGCATCTTCTTTGCACCGGTTGCCAGTGGGTCATCCTGACGCTGCACTGAGCCTTCAAAATGCGCACCGGATTCGATTGCGATCGTTTTGTGGATGATATCACCTTCAACGCGAGCAGTTGATGTCAGGCGGACCTTGAGGCCACGCACGCGGCCAACGACGCGGCCGTTTACGACAACATCATCTGCAACGACTTCGCCTTTGACAGTCGCACCTTCGCCGACGGTCAAAAGATGGGCACGAATGTCGCCCTCTACTTGGCCTTCGACCTGAATGTCGCCGCTAGTCTTGAGGTTACCCGTGATCAGCAAATCCGAGGAAAGGATTGAAACAGGTGGCTTTGCTTTTGGTGCAGATGCTTTGAAGTCTGCTCCCGCTGGCTTTGCAGCATCTGCGCCTTTTGGCGTGTCGGTATCGGACGCTTTTGGTCCTGGCTCGTTGATTTTGGATTTAGAAAACATCTTGTCCAGCTCTTATGTAAGTCATGGGGTTGACGGGGTTGCCGTTTACACGGACCTCGTAGTGAAGGTGGGGTCCGGTCGAACGTCCAGAATTACCCATAGCACCAATGCGATCGCCACGCGAGACCCTTTGGCCAGTCCGTACATCCATTGAATTAAGATGCGCGTAGCGGGTCTCGATACCAAATTCATGCCTGATCTTGATCAAGCGGCCATACCCCGAAGACCACGCCGCGCTAACAACCACGCCGTCGGCTGTTGCATAGATCGGGGTGCCAATGGGTCCGGCAAAATCAGTGCCGGCATGTAGTCGCCCCCAGCGCGGTCCAAAACCAGAAGTAAAGCGGAAGTTGGCCTTAACGGGGATGGAAAACGGCGCTTTTTCGGCGGCGATCCGGTAGAGATTGATCCGGTCCATCGAGGTAAGAATGCCATTGGCACGCAGAGCATCAGGATCGGGTTCACCACCACGCGTGGAGAACTGCAAAGGTGTCAGAGGCCCACCAGTGCCGGAATATCCACGACGCACTTGGTCGATTAAATTGTCGGGGTTCATGCCTGCCGCGCGGAACATCTGATCCAAAGGTTCGACAGAGACGAGCATCGCTTCTTCAAGCTGGCGAAAAATCTGGTCGTTGCGTTCCTGCAGCAAGCGCAATTCAAGCTGCAATTCTTGCGCCTGCTCGATCGCGAATTCCGCGTCATCGGCAATCTGGTCGCGCTGTGATGCTGTGTCGGCAAGGGCAGAGGCCAACAAGTCAACGGTGCTTGCAGCATCATCACTGATTGCTGCGACTGTATCACCATCGGTGTCTTCTGTCAGTGCTGCAACTTGTTGGCGGGCGTCTTCGCGGGCACGCATCGTCGTACGCAACGTGGCCTGCACGACCTCAAGTCCACGTTCAAGTTCGCGGCGTTTCTCTTCTGTTGTCAGAAGTTCGGATTGCATGATTGAAATCTGCTGGAGCGCGGAATTGAAACGCTCATGTGCGGCCACAGCTTCCATCGCGCGGGCATCGCGTTCGGATGACAACGCATTCAGCCGTTGTTCATAGGTCATCTGATCGCGTTGGGCTTGGGCACGAAAGTTGCCCGCGCCGATACTGTCCATCAGCAAGATCGCGGTTGCGATAATCGTCCAACCAACAACAAGCGTGCCGCCAGTCCATGCCACAAGCTGGGTTTCGGAAGTCAGGCGGATAAAACGCGTTTCGGTATCAGAGCGCAAAAACAACCGGCGCTCTGGGAACACATGCTCAAGCATCGCATGAATGCGTTTTGTCAAACGTGATCTCACGAGGGGACCTGTCCTGTCTTGTTGTACCTTGCCAAGCTCTGGCGCAGATTTGCTTCGTAACCGTTTAAGCGGCTCAGGTCATTGCTGCAAGAAATTTGCGCAAAGTTTAAGCCTGAATCCTGATTTTATTGGCCCCTGCGCGAGGAATCGCCCACCGCGACTTTCATTTTTGGGTCGCTTGCGTAGTGCCTGCCAGTGGCCAGTAAAAGTCAGGTGGGATGCCAGCCTCGGCGCGCTTTTCTTCGTTGAAGGGCGGCTTAAGATCGCCATGGAAGTATTTTCGCACCAATGTGTGAAAGACACCCGTAGGATCAAGGTCATGCCGACCACACAGAAAGTGAAACCATTTTGATCCGTAAGCGACATGGTGGACTTCTTCGGCATATATGACCTTCAGCGCGTCAACGGCCTGTGTCAGTTTCGCCTGCTTGAAAATCTTTATCATCCCTGGCGTTACATCAAGGCCGCGCGCCTCTAGCACCATCGGGACAACAGCCAAACGGCCCATGAAATCGTCTTTCGTGTCTTCCGCAGCGCGCCACATGCCTGCGTGTGCGCTCAACGCTCCATAGTGGCTGCCCATTGCTTCAAGACAGTCACACATCAGATTGAAATGCTTGGATTCTTCGTCCGCGGCCTTCACCCAATCATCATAGAAACCGATGGGCATCGGGGTATGGGAAAACCGGGCGATGATGTCCCAATGCAAATCGACGGCATTCAATTCGATATGCGCTACGGCATGGAGCAACGCAATTTGGCCGGCCTCGCTGCCTGGCTTGCGACGCGGCACATCACGCGGATCAAGCAATTCAGGTTTTTCTGGTCTTGCAGGGCTAAGCGGCGGTTTGGTATTGCCAATCTCTGGCTGTGAACCTGTTGCGCGCGCAGCTTGCCACTGGGCTGCATAGCTGCGTGAAAGTGCTGTCTTTGCGCGACCATCAGCGGTGTTAAGCACTGCCACGGCCATTTCGGTCAAAGTCACAGTGCGCGTGCCGCCTCAAGCACTTCTTCGACATGGCCGGGGACCTTAACCTTGCGCCAGACTTGCGCGATTTTGCCGTCTGCACCGATCAGATAAGTCGCGCGTTCGATGCCCATATAGGTTTTGCCATACATGCTCTTCTCGACCCATGTGCCGTAGCGTTCGCAGACATCGCCGTCTTCATCCGACAACAGCGCGATTTTCAATTCGTGTTTGGCAACGAATTTATCGTGCTTTTTCACGCTGTCCTTTGACACACCCAAGATCACTGTGTCTGCAGCTGCGAAGTCATCTATCATATCAGTAAAGCCGATCGCCTCTTTCGTGCAGCCGGGTGTGTCATCTTTGGGATAGAAATAGAGGACAACTTTTTTGCCCGAAAAATCCGATAAGTTCACAATTTCGCCGCCGTCGCGGGGCAGGCTGATGGCTGGGGCTGCATCTTGAGCAACAGGATGTTTCATTGTGTGTCCTTAGGTTGGTGTCATTTCTTGGTTTTGTTTTAGTCCATGACAGGCGAAGATAAAGGGGATGGACCTAATTTCCCATCAGATCAGAGAGTTGATGACCGATAATCCCGAAACACAAGAACAAGATCAAGCGCCGGCGACTGCGCCGCGAAAACGCGCTTGGGTGTTCTGGTTGCGTGCGGGATTTGTCATGTGTTTGTTGCCTCTGGTCTTTGCGGCAGCTGCAGCCGTGATGACGATTGATCGTGAGATCACGGCCCCTTCGTGGATCAAGAACCGGATAGAGGCCCGCGCCGGGGTCTTGTTGGAAGGCGCAACGCTTGATTTTGGTGCAATTACTGTGCGCATCGGGCGCGACTTGCACCCGCGTGTCCGCTTGGTTGATACGCGACTAATTGATGCTGATGGAACGACCATTTCTCGTGTGCCAATTGTCGAAGGATTGATGTCGCCGCGCGGATTAATCTTGCAGCAAGATGTATTGATGCAAGAAATCCGCCTGATCGGGGCACAAATGAACTTGCGCCGCGCTGCTAACGGCGATGTCTTCTTTGCATTTACGGGTGGCGGCGTTGATTATGGGCAAGCGCGGTCTTTGCCGGAACTTTTGGACCAGTTTGATCAGCTATTTGACCGCCCCGCATTGGAAGCATTGGAAGTCGTGCAGGCCGAGGGGCTGATCATCAACTTCGACGACGCGCGAGCAAGGCGCAGTTGGATTGTCGATGGCGGTAGCGCTGTTCTTGACCTACGTGACGACAAGACGGAAATCAGAGGCGATTTTTCACTTCTGTCTGGACGCGCCGAAGTTACCGCCGTGCAGTTATCATATGTTAGCCCGCACAGCAGCCGTGCTGCACAAATCGGGCTTAACCTGACCAACGCAGAGGCAGCCGATATCGCAGCCCAGTCACCTGCTCTGAGCTGGCTGCGTGATATTTCAGCGCCGATAACTGCGGCTATGCGCACCTCACTCGATGAAGACGGGGCACTTGGTCCGCTGAGCGCGACTTTGGACCTTGGGCAGGGTGTCTTTGCACCAAATCCGGGTGCGACGCCCGTCAAATTCAACGCAGCACGAGCCTATTTCACCTATAATCCAGTGCGTGATTTGATCTCGTTTTCGGAAATGGATGTGCAGACCGAGTGGGGCCGCTTTGCTGCCGACGGCGACGCGTACTTGCGCGACTATCAAAATGGATTGCCAAGGGCCATCTTGGCCCAGTTGCAGTTTCGCGACGTCGCGATCAATCCGCCCGGGTTTTTTGATGTGCCGCCACAGGTTCCGCTGGTGGCGCTTGATTTGCGTGCGCGATTTGATCCCTTTCGGATTGATATCGGCCAGGCGGTTGTTCTTGACGGCGACAGCCGCGTGACGGGAACAGGTGCGATAACTGCGACTGATGCGGGGTGGGACATCGCACTTGATGCCCAGATCGACGAGATCACGCCAGAGCGGTTTGTGGCGTTTTGGCCGATCCCGATGAAGCCACGGTCACGCAATTGGTTCGCCAACAATCTGACCAAAGGCCAGTTGACAAACTTGGTGACTGGTCTGCGCAAACGACCGGAACAGCCCGCGCAGTTCGCGTTAGGGTTCGAATTTGCGGACAACGACATCAAATTCCTACGGCACATCCCGCCGATCAACGATGCAGTCGGCGTGGCCAGCATAATCAACAACCGCTTTGTCGTTAGTCTGGATGAAGGGATTGTACTTGCCCCCCAAGGTGGACCGATGGACTTGGCAGGATCGCACTTTGCGATCGAAGACATGCGACAGAACCCATCGAAAGCGATTTTGGATTTGCGCATCGACAGTTCGTTGACAGCGGCTTTGTCTGTGTTGAACCAACCGCCGTTTGAATACATGGACAAGGCGAATTTGCCAGTGACGATTGCTGATGGGCGGGCGTTGACCCAAGGGCAAATTACATGGCCGCTTATGCCACGTCCTGCGCCAGAGGCGATCACTTTGGCGATGACGTCGCAGCTGCGCAGTGTCCGCAGTGAAACGCTTTTGCCGGGGCGTTTGTTTGTGGCGCCGGAAATGCAGGTGACCGCGAGCAGGGAAGGTATCAACATCGCGGGCGCGGTGCAGATAGGTGCCGCGAGTGCAGTCGGTGCGTGGGATCGCCGCTTTGGCGACCCCGATCAGCCGGGCAGCCGTGTTCTGGCACAAGTTGGATTGTCGCAGGAATTTCTTGATGAATTTGGAATTGGACTGCCGCGCGGGACGATCGATGGGCGTGGCAGAGGCGAACTTTCCGTCTCATTTCAAGAGAACACACCGCCCGCGTTTTCGCTGACCTCAGATTTGTTGGGGGTCAGAGTTGCGGTGCCTGCTGTAGGTTGGACAAAACCTGCAAATACCACAGGAAATCTCCTGGTTGAGGGGGCACTGGGGACAGTCCCGACCATTGACCGACTTGAAATAGGCGGCGCCGGTTTGCAGGCAAGAGGCCGTATTGATTTGACAGACCAAGGAGCGTTTCAGGCAGCGCGCTTTGGGCGCGTGCAAGTTGGCAATTGGCTGGATGCGCCTGTAACTTTACGTGGGCGGGGTCGCGGTCAACCCGTCAGTGTCGAAGTATCAGGCGGTACACTTGACTTGCGTGGTGCAAGATTTGGTGCAGGCGGAGGCGATAGCGGGCCTCTCACCGTTAACTTGGACCGTCTACAAATCACAGAAGGCATCGCGCTTTCGAATTTCCGCGGCACATTTCGCGGCGAAGGTGGCCTGCGCGGCGATTTCCAAGGGCAGCTAAATGGTGAGGCCGCTGTTTCAGGCACAATCGCACCGCGCAATGGGCGCACAGCAGTGCTTTTGCGCAGCGAAGACGCAGGAGCAACATTGCGTGCAGCCGGATTGATGCGCAACGGGGTCGGCGGTGCTTTGGAATTATCTCTTTTGCCGACTGAAGCTGCAGGGAGTTTTGACGGCACGCTTGATGTCCGGACTTTGCGGGTCCGTGATGCGCCAGCGATGGCTGCGCTTTTGGATGCGATCAGTGTAGTCGGGCTCTTGCAGCAAATGGATGGTCAGGGTCTCGCGTTCGATAAGGTTGACGCGAGATTCCGGCTGACGCCGTCACAAATCATCGTTTCAGAGGCTAGTGCGGTTGGTCCGGGTCTTGGCATTTCAGTTGACGGCATCTACACGCTCGCGAACAAGGAACTTGATCTACAGGGCGTCGTGTCACCTTTCTATCTGGTCAACAGCATTGGGTCGTTTTTGACTCGAAAAGGCGAAGGTTTGATTGGCTTTAACTACAATATCACCGGTAGTTCAGATGCACCGCAGGTCAGCGTGAATCCACTTTCGGTTTTCACGCCCGGCATGTTCCGAGAGATTTTTCGCAGGCCAGCACCGGATATTTCCCAATGAAATTAAGCGAGTTTGACTTCGACCTCCCAGAAAGCCTGATTGCCACACGGCCAGCGCGCCCGCGGTCCTCAGCGCGGCTTTTGCTGGCGCAGGGGCAGAAGATTGCCGACCGGATCGTTAATGAACTCCCTGACATCCTGCAACCGGGTGATCGGCTGATCCTGAATGACACCAAAGTCATTCCCGCAAGGCTATCAGGACTTCGTCACCGTAGCGGAGATGCTGGTGATACCGCGGCGCGGATCGAAGTGACCTTGCTTGAACCACGTGCCGACGGCACATGGTCCGCATTGATAAAGCCGCTCAAGAAAGTGCGGGACGGCGAAGAGATTTTTTTCTCGGAAAGCCTTTCTGCACAGGTTATGGGCCGGGAAGACGGGCAGGGTTTGTTGCAGTTCAACCTAAAAGGCGACGATTTCGATGTTGCATTGGCACAGGTCGGCGCGATGCCCTTGCCGCCCTACATTGCGGCCAAGCGGCCAGCCGACGAGGCCGACAAGGACGATTACCAAACCTACTGGGCGCGCAACGCCGGGGCAGTAGCGGCGCCAACGGCGTCTTTGCATTTCGACGGACCGTTGCTTGAAGCATTGGCTGCGCGGGATGTACAATTTACACATGTCACTTTGCATGTCGGGGCAGGCACGTTCTTACCTGTTAAGGTCGATGACGTGCGCGACCATAAAATGCACGCCGAATGGGGTCAGGTAACAGCGCAAGCCGCAGCAGAGATGAACGCAACGAAGGCCGCAGGTGGACGTATCATTCCTGTCGGGACGACCGCACTGCGTTTGATTGAAAGTGCGGCCAAAGGCGGCAAGATGCAGCCTTGGACAGGCCCCACGGATATTTTCATCATGCCGGGGTTCAAATTTCAGATGGCTGACGGTCTCATGACCAACTTTCATTTGCCAAAGTCTACATTGATGATGCTTGTGTCTGCCTTGATGGGGACGGACGAGATCCGCGCAATTTATGACCACGCGATTGCAGAAAATTACCGGTTTTTTTCGTACGGCGACAGCTCGTTACTTCTGCCTGACAATTGAGACGGGAATATACGCGACAAAGTCGCATTCGTGTAGTGAAGTTCCAAGAGAATCGTGTGATAGGGCGTGTCTATTAAGGCGAAAGGCCGCACATCATGCTACAGGTTTTCACGGGCTCATGGGCCTTATTCGTAGGCATGTTCATGTTGATGGTCGGCAACGGCCTGCAAGGAACACTGCTTGGTCTGCGTGGCGAGATCGAGGGGTTCAGTACTTTTTCGCTCTCTATCGTTATGTCGGCATATTTCCTGGGCTTCTTGTTCAGTTCGCGCTTTACGCCAGAATTGATCCGCAGGGTCGGGCATGTGCGTGTCTTCGCTGCCTTGGGATCATTGATTTCGGCTGTTCTGATCTCTTATCCAGTTCTCGTCGATCCTTGGGCATGGGCTGTTGGGCGCGTCATCATCGGTTTTTGCTTTTGCGGGGTTTATATCACCGCTGAAAGCTGGCTGAACGATGCGGCCAGCAATGAAAACCGTGGCAAGTCCCTGTCGCTTTATATGATCGTGCAAATGGCGGGTATTGTATTTGCGCAGTGGATCGTCAGCCAAGGCGATATTTCAGGCTATACGCTGTTTATCGTGCCTTCGATCCTGGTTTCGTTGGCCTTTGCACCTGTGCTGCTTTCAGCGCGGCCAATGCCAGCGTTCGAAACAACAAAACCCATGAAGATCAAAAACTTGATCGCGGCATCGCCGTTGGCGTGTTTTGGCATGTTCATGTTGGGTGGTGTTTTTGCGGCACAATTCGGCATGTCGGCTGTCTATGGTAGCCGCGTTGGCCTGACAGTGGCCGAGGTGTCGCTTTTTGTGTCGGCGATCTATATTTCGGCGCTGGTCTTGCAGTACCCGATCGGGTGGTTGTCTGACCGTATGGACCGACGCGTCTTGATTATCTGGTTGGCAATGGTCGGCGCTGCGGGGTCAATGATCGCATTTCTGCTTCCCGGTTCGTTTGCGTTGATCTTGGTCAGTGGCGCAATCGTTGGAGGCACTTCGAACCCGCTTTATGCGCTGCTGATTGCTTACGCCAATGACTACCTCAAGAGTGAAGACATGGCATCGGCGTCTGGCGGTCTCTTGTTTATCAACGGGGTAGGCGCGATTACGGGTCCGCTGACAGTCGGTGTGATGATGGATGTGATCGGCAACAACGGGTTTTGGCTGTTCACCGGAACTTTGATGTTTGGCGTCGGCGCCTATGGCCTTTACCGCATGACACAACGTAGCCGGACTGATCTGGATATGGATACAACCCCGTACGCGCCTGTATCGGCTGCATCGACGTCAGTCGCCGCTGAACTGGCACAAGAGGTCTATATTGACGCCGGTTTAGAGCAAGAGGATGAAAAAGCGGGCAAGTGAACTGGGCTTTGGGGGCGTAACCAATGTCACAGCGCACGAAGTTGTGGCAAATCGGTGCGACTAAACCCTTGTCATAGGGGCCTATGTCTGTTTCGACTAGGGATAAGGTATTGAACGACCAAGGAGCAGTACTGTGGCAAAACCTGAAGACGTCCTAGCATTCTGGCTGGACGAATGCACGCCAGCCGATTGGTACAAATCTGACGCAGCTTTTGATGCGACCATCTGCGACAGGTTTGCAGAGGCATGGCGTGAAGCAGCTGAAGGTGCTTTGGGGCTTTGGTTGACCTACCCAAGTGGCGTTCTTGCTTACATCATCCTGACAGATCAATTCCCGCGCAATATGTTCCGTGATAGCGGTGACGCCTTCGCTACGGACCACCTTGCTCGCGCGGCAGCCAAAGTTGCGATTGATCGCAATTGGGATCTGAAAATTGATGAACCGGGGCGCCAGTTCTTCTATCTGCCGTTAATGCATTCAGAAAATCTTTGTGATCAGGATCGCGCTGTACGTTTGATTCATTCACGCATGCCGGAAACGGGTGTCTCGAACCAAGACCATGCATGCGCGCACCGATCCGTCATTCGCGACTTCGGGCGTTTTCCATACCGCAATGCGGCTTTGGGCCGAAAAACAACGGCCTCTGAGCAGTTGTTTTTGGATGCGGGCGGTTATGGTGCGGCCATTCGTGCGCAGCAGGCAACTGTCGAGTAATTCCCTTGCATCCATCGGGTAGCTGTTATGACCTAAGGTCACTAGAGATCGCCTGAAAAGTAGTTTAGTGTTCAACTATATTTGGAATTGGAGGGCCTGTGTATGGCTGCGCAAAACTTTGACTTGATTGTAATTGGTGCCGGACCCGGGGGCTATGTGGCCGCGATCCGTGGTGCGCAGCTTGGCATGAAAGTGGCCATTGTTGAACGCGAAAACCTTGGTGGCATCTGCCTGAACTGGGGCTGCATACCGACCAAAGCGATGTTGCGGTCTTCTGAAGTTTTTCACCTCATGCACCGCGCCAAGGAATTCGGCCTCAAGGCAACTGGAATCGACTATGATCTGGACGCTGTCGTCAAACGCAGCCGCGGCGTAGCAGGTCAGTTGTCAGGCGGCATTGGCCACCTGATGAAGAAAAACAAAATCACTGTCTTTATGGGCACAGCCACGATTCCAGCCAAAGGCAAAGTCTCTGTCAAAAGTGACAAGGGCACAGAAGAACTAACCGCAAAAAACATCGTTCTTGCAACTGGCGCACGCGCACGCGAATTGCCCGGCCTTGAAGCTGATGGCGATCTGGTTTGGACCTACCGCCACGCACTTGAGCCAAAGAAGATGCCAAAGAAATTGTTGGTGATCGGCTCTGGCGCAATCGGGATCGAATTTGCGAGCTTCTATAATACACTTGGCGCCGACACGACTGTCGTCGAGGTCATGGACCGCGTATTGCCTGTTGAAGATGCTGAAATCTCTGCCTTCGCGAAAAAGCAGTTCGTCAAACAAGGCATGAAGATCATGGAGAAATCCATGGTCAAGCAATTGGATCGCGGCAAGGGCAAGGTTACAGCGCATATCGAAACAGGTGGCAAAACTGAAAAGATGGAATTTGATACCGTCATTTCTGCTGTCGGGATCGTCGGCAACGTTGAAGGTCTGGGACTTGAAGAGCTCGGCGTCAAGATTGACCGCACGCATGTTGTGACGGATGAATTCTGCCGCACAGGCGTTGAGGGGCTTTATGCCATCGGCGATATCGCGGGCGCCCCTTGGCTTGCGCACAAAGCCAGCCATGAAGGTGTCATGGTTGCAGATTTGATCGCGGGCAAGCACGCACATCCCGTCAAGCCTGAAAGCATTGCAGGCTGCACATATTGCCACCCACAAGTGGCCTCTGTCGGATATACCGAAGCGAAGGCCAAAGAACTGGGTTATGACATCAAAGTCGGACGGTTCCCGTTTATCGGCAACGGCAAAGCAATTGCTTTGGGCGAAGCAGAGGGCATGGTTAAGACGATTTTCGACGCCAAAACAGGCGAATTATTGGGCGCTCATATGATTGGTGCGGAAGTCACCGAGCTGATCCAGGGCTATGTCGTTGGCCGCCAACTGGAGACCACCGAAGAAGACCTGATGAACACAGTCTTCCCGCATCCGACATTGTCTGAAATGATGCACGAAAGTGTGCTGGATGCCTATGACCGCGTGATCCATATGTAAGCGGCACAACTTGCACCGCTTAAAAGCCCGCCTTGCAAACAGGCGGGCTTTTTGCATTTTCGGGCCTGACTGAATTTATTTCCAAATGTTCCGTTAATGTTCTATCAACCCATTGGACCATCCGCCAAGGTGGTTTATGTCCTGCACCGGACCAAAGGAATTGTCATGGCTGAGCTGAAAAACATCGAAGTCCGCGGCGCGCGCGAACATAATCTCAAAAATATCGACGTTGATATTCCGCGTGATCAGTTGGTTGTTATTACGGGGCTTTCGGGTTCGGGCAAGTCGTCACTGGCCTTTGATACGATCTATGCCGAAGGGCAGCGGCGCTATGTCGAATCGCTTTCGGCTTATGCGCGGCAGTTCCTCGATATGATGGAAAAGCCGGATGTGGATCATATTTCCGGCCTCTCGCCAGCAATTTCGATCGAACAAAAGACAACATCAAAGAACCCGCGCTCGACTGTAGGTACGATCACCGAGATTTATGACTACCTGCGTTTGCTCTTTGCGCGTGCTGGTACACCCTATAGCCCGACGACGGGGTTGCCGATTGAAGCGCAGCAAGTACAGGACATGGTTGACCGCGTTATGGCGCTGGAAGAGGGGACCCGCGGGTATCTGCTTGCCCCGATCGTGCGTGACCGCAAGGGCGAGTACCGCAAAGAATTTCTGGAACTGCGCAAGCAGGGTTTCCAGCGTGTCAAAGTGGACGGTCAGTTTTACGAGCTCGACGAGCCACCAACGCTGGATAAGAAGTTCCGCCATGACATTGATGTCGTTGTGGACCGGATCGTCGTACGCGAGGGTTTGGAAACGCGGCTTGCCGATAGCTTTCGCACCGCACTTGATTTGGCGGATGGCATCACGGTCCTTGAAACAGCCCCGACCGAAGGCGATCCTGAACGGTTGACGTTTTCAGAGAATTTCGCCTGTCCTGTATCCGGTTTCACCATCCCCGAAATTGAACCGCGCTTGTTTTCGTTCAATGCTCCATTCGGGGCCTGCCCATCCTGTGACGGTCTGGGCGTCGAGTTGTTCTTTGACGAACAATTGGTCGTGCCCGATGTAACATTGAAGATCGCAGATGGCGCTTTGGCGCCATGGCGTAAAGGCAAGTCTCCTTATTTCTTGCAGACGATCGAAGCGATCGCCAAGCACTACGGCTTCAACAAGAACGCGCGTTGGAAAGATCTGGACCCCAAAGTGCAAGAGGTTTTCTTGCGTGGATCGGGCAAAGAGGAAATCAAGTTCCGTTATGACGAAGGCGGTCGTGTCTATCAGGTAGAGCGCGCCTTTGAAGGCGTGATCCCGAACATGGAACGCCGTTACCGCGAAACGGATAGCAACTGGATTCGCGAAGAATTCGAGAACTTCCAGAACAACCGCCACTGCGCAACATGCGGCGGTTACCGTCTGCGCGAAGAGGCGCTGGCAGTGAAAATCGGCGGTCTGCATGTCGGACAGGTCGTGCAAATGTCGATCAAAGAGGCCTATGACTGGTGCACCGAGGTGCCAGGTTCCTTGAGCAAACAAAAGAACGAAATCGCGGCTGCGATCCTTAAGGAAATCCGCGAAAGGGTTGGTTTCTTGAATAACGTGGGTCTGGAATATCTGACCCTGTCGCGCAATTCCGGTACGTTGTCGGGTGGTGAAAGCCAGCGGATCAGGCTTGCCAGTCAGATCGGTTCGGGCTTGCAAGGTGTGCTTTATGTTTTGGACGAACCGTCGATCGGTTTGCACCAGCGCGACAATGATCGCTTGCTGACGACACTGAAAAACCTGCGTGATCAAGGCAATACCGTGATCGTTGTCGAACATGACGAGGAAGCGATCCGCGAAGCCGACTATGTTTTTGACATCGGTCCAGGCGCAGGTGTGCATGGCGGGCAAGTGGTAGCCCAAGGCACTCCGCAAGAAATTATGGACAACAAAGCATCCATAACGGGCCAATACCTGACCGGCGCGCGGGAAATTGCTGTGCCTTCCAAACGGCGCAAAGGCAAAGGCAAGAAGCTGACTGTGGTCAAGGCCACGGGGAACAACCTGCAAAACGTTACCGCTGATTTTCCTTTGGGGCAGTTTGTCTGTGTGACGGGTGTATCTGGTGGTGGCAAATCGACCCTGACGATCGAGACCCTTTTCAAGAACGCATCAATGAAGCTGAACGGCGCACGGCAAACGCCGGGGCCATGTGAGACGATCAAGGGGTTTGAGCATCTTGATAAGGTGATCGACATTGACCAGCGTCCTATCGGGCGTACACCCCGTTCAAACCCTGCGACTTATACTGGTGCCTTTACCCCTATTCGCGACTGGTTTGCGGGCATGCCCGAGTCCAAAGCGCGCGGCTATAAGCCAGGGCGATTCAGCTTCAACGTCAAAGGTGGACGGTGTGAAGCCTGTCAGGGTGACGGCGTCATCAAGATCGAAATGCACTTTCTGCCAGACGTTTATGTGACCTGTGAAACCTGTAAAGGCGCACGGTATAATCGCGAGACCTTGGAGATCAAATTCAAGGGCAAGTCGATCGCCGATGTACTTGATATGACTGTCGAGGACGCGCAGGGGTTCTTTACAGCTGTGCCGTCCATCCGTGAAAAGATGGACGCGTTGATGCGCGTGGGTCTTGGCTATATCAAGGTCGGCCAACAGGCGACGACCTTGTCTGGCGGAGAGGCACAACGCGTCAAGTTGTCAAAGGAACTGGCGCGCAGATCGACAGGGCGCACGTTATATATTCTTGATGAGCCAACGACAGGTTTGCATTTTGAAGATGTGCGTAAGCTTCTGGAAGTACTGCATGAATTAGTTGATCAGGGAAATTCCGTGATTGTGATTGAACATAATCTGGACGTCGTAAAGACGGCCGATCATGTGATTGATATTGGCCCCGAAGGCGGTGATGGCGGCGGGCGCATTGTGGCGACGGGAACACCAGAAGAGATCGCCAAAGTCGCAGAGAGCCACACAGGGCGATACCTGAAAGACATGCTAAAACCGCGGAAAGTTGCAGCGGAATAAGACGCCAAAATTCAAAGTGTTTCTGACGATGCCATTGGCCAAAGTTATTTAGGCAAGACGATGGGTGGGCGCAGTCATTTAGCTGCGCCGCCTGCTTTCAAATCGCGGAAGCATGGCCGAGAAATCCTTGCCACGTCCGCCTTCGTTTTCAACAAACTGCTGATAAAGTGCTGTCGCGGCTTGCCCCATTGGCGTGTCGGCATCAGCGGCGGTTGCGGCCATTTGCGACAGGTTCAAGTCTTTGAGCATCAGTTCTGCTGCAAAACCTGGTTTGTAGTCGTTGTCGGCGGGGCTTTGTGGCCCGACGCCGGGGGCGGGACAATAGGCGTTCATTGACCAAGAATAGCCAGAGGACGTGCTGACAACATCAAACATTGCCTGACGGTCGAGGCCCAGTTTGTCTGCCAGAACAAAAGCTTCGCATGTCGCAATCATTGTCACGCCAAGGATCATGTTGTTGCAGATTTTGGCAGCCTGCCCGTTGCCTGCCGCACCACAATGGACTGCTTTTTGACCCATGATATCGAAAAGAGGTTCGACGGTTGCGAA
>UPTN01000249.1_pt1 | contig 29463 bp, 30 predicted proteins | sample 2160111 | NCBI WGS metagenome assembly UPTN01 (sample SAMN06265058, study PRJEB28932) | marine metagenome | isolation source: Columbia River Estuary | place: USA:Columbia River Estuary, USA | collected 2014-05-05
ATCTCTGTGAAGCTCTTGCAGGAAATGTCGGGGGCCACCGTGATCGGTCCGATCTTGTCAGGCGTAGGAAAACCGGTGCAGATTTGTTCTACCGTTTCCACCGTGAATGATATCCTCAACATGGCCGTGATTGCTGCCTGCCGGGTTGACTGATGGCGATTTGGAATCTTGGGTCAATCAATGCGGACATCGTTTATAGCGTTCCGCATATTCCTACCCCCGGCGAGACATTATCCTCTACCAATCGCCAGACGTTTCTTGGCGGGAAGGGTGCGAATATGTCGGTCGCTGCGGCCCGCGCCGGAACGCATGTCCAGCACATTGGCGCAGTCGGGGAAGACGGGCGCTGGGCTATCGAGCGGTTGCTGGAATATGGCGTCGATACACGCAATATCGCTGTGTTAGACACTGAAACCGCCCAAGCAATCATCATGGTTGATCCTCACGGTGAAAACGCGATTGTTCTTCACCCCGGTGCAAACGCCGAGATACCGCAAGCGACTTTGCAGGCCGCAATCGCTGAGGCAAGCACTGGTGATTGGTTAGTCATCCAGAACGAAACCAACCTGCAACGCACTGCTGCCGCAATGGGTAAAAAGCTGGGGCTGCAAGTGGCCTATGCCGCAGCACCATTTGATGCCGAGCGCGTTCAAGCGGTCCTTCCGTACATCGATTTCCTAATTCTGAACGCGGTCGAAGCCGAACAACTGCAAGCCGCAACAGATCAGGCCGCAAGTGATTTGCCGGTACGCGATGTCATCGTCACATTGGGCGCAGATGGGGCGGATTGGTATCGTGCGGGCGAAAAACAGCACTTTCCAGCGATCAAAGTGGACCCTGTTGATACCACAGGTGCTGGTGATACGTTTACGGGTTATGTTTTGGCAGGCCTTGATCGCGGCATGCCAATGGAACAGGCAATTGGGCTTGCGACTAAAGCCGGGGCGCTGATGGTCATGCGCCACGGTACAGCGGACGTGATACCTGATTTATCAGAGGTCCAAGCGTTTCAATTGTGATCTGCGAATGGTGCTGCATCCCCCCAAAGCGCCAAAACGCGTGCGTCGCGGCCACAGGCTTCGCGGTAGAATGCGTATGCTTCTGACTGGGTTTTGATGCCGCGTCGCGTGATGACGCGCTTTTCGCCTTTATAGTAATCCTGATGGTAGTCCTCGGCGTCGTAGAACGTCGCTGCATCCAGTATCGAGGTCACAATCCGCTGTCCTAGATCGCGCTGGGCCGCAGCCTTTGCCGCCTCTGCAGCAGCACGTTCCGCTGGATTAGACACGAAAACCGCCGTGCGGTAGCTTTCCCCGCGATCACAGAACTGACCACCCGCGTCCGTTGGATCGACAGAGCGGAAGAAGGCAAACAGCAACTGTTCATAGGCCACAATATCGGCGTCATAAGTGATCTCGACCGCTTCATAGTGGCCGGAACCCTTCAATGTCTCATATGTGGGGTTTGCGGTTGTGCCACCAGTGTAGCCTGAAACGACATCTTGGACGCCTTGAAGTTTTTCAAAATCGCTTTCGATGCACCAAAAGCAGCCGCCTGCCAAGACAGTCGTTTGAATATCGGCGGCAGATGCGGACTGCGCGGCAGGCAACAATGCGAGCGAGAGAATGATATGTTTGAACATGAGTGATCTCCTTTGAAGGGACCATTTCAGTTCAAGAGCCGTCAAAGCAATCGTTGAAGGCAATTCTCACGTGCTCTTTACCACTTGGAACACTTCGCGGGCTGGCCTAGCGTCCTTAACAAGGAGAAACGCCATGACCGAAGTTACCACCCATCAAGCCCAAGACGACGCCCGCAACGAAGACATCCTGATCTACGTCGATGGCCGGATTGTGCCCAAAGCCCAAGCCACTGTCAGCGTCTATGATAGCGGTTTTATGCTTGGGGACGGCGTATGGGAAGGTCTGCGTCTTTATGACGGCAAATGGGCGTTTCTGGATGAACATATGGACCGGCTCTTCGAGGCTGCAAAAGCCATTGATCTTGATATCGGTTTGGACCGAAAAGGCGTCATTTCTGCCTTGTTAGAGACACAAAACGCGAATGCGATGACGACCAACGCGCATGCGCGCATGATGATTACGCGTGGCACCAAGGTCCGCCCGTTCCAGCATCCGAGCCTGTCGCAATCCGGGCCAACTTTCGTGATTATCATGGAACATTCGCAGCCCAAGATCCCACGCCCCATCACGCTGGCGACGGTCCCTCATCAACGCGGGCTGCCGATGACGCAAGACCCGAAACTGAATAGCCATTCCAAGCTGAATTGTATCCTTGCCTGCATCGCCGCGCAAAAGGCAGGTGCTGATGAGGCGCTGATGCTGGATGTGCATGGATTTGTGAATACGACCAACGCCTGTAACTTCTTTATCGTCAAGAAAGGCGCTGTTTGGACCTCGACCGGGGACTACTGCATGAATGGAATCACCCGCCAAAAGGTAATCGACCTGTGTCGTGCGAATGAGATCCCCGTGTTTGAGCGGAATTTCAGCCTTGTTGACACCTATTCCGCAGACGAAGCGTTTCTGACCGGAACGTTCGGTGCGCAAACGCCGGTCAGTACCATTGACGGACGGCAGATTGGTTCGGGCGAGCTTGGCCCAATGACGAAGCGATTGCGCGGTCTGTATAAAGATCTGGTCGACCTCTCATGAGGATCGCGATGTGGTCTGGGCCGCGAAACTTGTCCACTGCGATGATGTACGCGTTCGGAAATCGCGCAGATTTTGCTGTTTGGGACGAACCGTTTTATGCGCCGTATCTTGCTGCGACTGGCGCAGACCACCCGATGCGCACAGAGATTATTGCGGCGCATGAAACTGATCCAATGAAGGTTGCGCAGCGCTGTTTAGACACTATTCCAGCCCAAAAGCCACATTTCTATATGAAGCACATGCCACATCATATGATTGAAGGCTTTCCTTTGATCTGGGCAAAGGACTGTATCAATGTGCATCTGATCCGCCACCCAGCACGCGTTATCGCAAGCTATGGCGTGAAGCGGGAGGGAATGACGTTTGAGGATATCGGCTACGTTCAACAGGCAGCGCTTTATGATCAGTTCGGAGGAATTGTCATCGATAGTTCAGACATTCGCGCAGCGCCGGAAGAGATGCTGAAAAAACTATGTGCTGCAATCGATCTGCCATTTGATCCTGAGATGTTGCAATGGAAGGCGGGACCGCGTGCTGCCGATGGCGCATGGGCCCCGCACTGGTACAATGCGGTTCATCAAAGCACTGGTTTTGCGGGGGCAGAGGGGCCTTTGCCTGAATTGGACGATGCCCAAGAAAAAATGCGGCACCTTGCGATGCCGCATTATGAAAAACTAGCGAAGCATAAGATCTAGCTGCGACGATTCCGTGCTGCCAACAACTTCAACCGCAGTGCGTTCAACTGAATAAAGCCCTGCGCGTCCTTCTGGTCATATGCGCCCATGTCTTCTTCGAACGTCACATGTGCCTCGGAATAAAGCGATTTGTCTGACCAACGGGCGACCGTGCTTGCGGACCCCTTGTAAAGCTTCACGCGGACTGTGCCGGACACATGTTCCTGGCTTTTGTCGATCAGCGCTTGCAACATTTCCCGTTCCGGCGAGAACCAGAAGCCGTTGTAGATCAGTTCAGCATACTTTGGCATGATGCTGTCTTTGAGGTGCCCAGCGCCGCTATCAAGCGTGATCTGTTCGATCCCGCGGTGTGCTTCTAGCAGGATCGTACCGCCCGGCGTTTCATAGATGCCGCGGGACTTCATGCCGACAAAGCGGTTTTCCACCAGATCAAGACGTCCGACACCGTGCTTGCCGCCCAGTTCGTTCAGCTTGGTCAGGATAGTCGCTGGCGACATTGCTTCGCCGTTGATCGCAACGGCATCGCCACGCTCGAACGTGATTTCGACCATCTCGGGTGTGTTTGGCGCGTCCTCAGGAGCAACAGTGCGCTGATAGACGTATTCCGGCGCTTCCTGACCGGGGTCTTCCAGCACTTTGCCTTCGGATGAGGTGTGCAACAGGTTCGCGTCCACGCTGAATGGCGCTTCGCCGCGCTTGTCCTTGGCGACAGGGATCTGGTTCTTTTCTGCGAATTCAAGCAGCCGTGTCCGGCTGGTCAAATCCCATTCGCGCCATGGTGCAATCACCTTGATCTCTGGGTTCAACGCGTAAGCCGCCAGTTCGAAACGCACCTGATCGTTGCCCTTGCCAGTGGCACCATGCGCAACTGCATCGGCACCTTCGGCAGCCGCGATTTCCACCAAACGCTTAGAGATCAGCGGGCGGGCGATGGATGTGCCTAACAGGTACAGGCCTTCATAGAGCGCGTTGGCGCGGAACATCGGGAAAACAAAGTCGCGCACGAATTCTTCGCGCAGGTCTTCGATATAGATCGATGATGCGCCCATCATTTCTGCTTTGGCGCGGGCGGGCTCAAGTTCTTCGCCCTGCCCAAGGTCGGCAGTGAACGTCACTACTTCGCAACCATATTCGGTTTGCAGCCATTTCAGGATGATCGAGGTATCAAGGCCACCGGAATAGGCCAGAACAACTTTTTTCGGGGCAGTCATAAGGGTGCGCCTTTACGTGAATGTATCTGGAATGGCGCGATAACGGGTTTTCGGAACAGGAGCAAGGATAGCGCGGCCTAGAAGCACGATGCAGCCACAAAATCCGCATCTCCATCGTTATAAAGCTCTGTTATGGCCTCTGCGGGCGAAAGCCAGAGCGGCATATGTCCTTCCTCGCGTGGGGGGCCGTGAGGTCGCACGGGGTATGCCAGATAAATATGGCACAGCTTTTCGGCCCACATGTCGTATTCCGGCATGAACACGAACCGCCGGAATGCGCCCAGTTTGCGTGGCTTGGATATCCGCCAGCCGGTTTCTTCAAACACTTCGCGGTGGAGTGCCTGCAAGGGGCTTTCGCCCGGATCAATGCCGCCGCCGGGCAGTTGGACTTCGAAATGCGGATCGCCTTGATAGGTCAGCAAAAGTTTTCCGTTGCGGGGTAAAACCGCATAGACGCCGGGCCGGTTTTTGTACCGTTGCCCGTTCACTGGCGTGTCGCCATACCGTCTGATCATAGCTTGCCCCCTTGGACGCTGGCTTGCCCCGCCTATATAGGCGCGGTATGCCACCCAAAGACTTGTTAGGAAAGACCATGAACCTCGGCACCCAAATCACGTGGGACGATACTGTCCTGCCGTTTCAACTTGACGCATCCGACATCCGTGGACGGGTGGCGCGTTTGGATGGTGTGCTGGAACAGGTCCTGAAACAGCACGACTATCCCCCCATGATCGAAGGTCTGGTTGCAGAGATGGCATTGCTGACTGCGTTGATTGGTCAGACCATGAAACTGCGTTGGAAGCTGTCTCTGCAAGTGCGCGGCGATGGTCCTGTCCGATTGATTGCGACGGATTACTATGGTCCGACCGATGACGGTCAGCCTGCGCGCGTGCGTGCCTATGCATCTTATGATGCAGAAAGGCTGGATCAATCCGCTGATCCCTTTAGCCAAATCGGCAAAGGGTATTTTGCGATTCTTGTTGACCAAGGCGAAGGCATGACCCCCTACCAAGGGATCACGCCCATTGCTGGTGGTTCGATATCGTCCTGCGCGGAAGCATATTTCGCCCAGTCCGAGCAGATCCCGACGCGGTTCAAATTGACCTATGGCCAATCGCAAATGGCAGGTGAAGCGACCCATTGGCGTGCTGGCGGCATTATTCTGCAGCATATGCCTAAGGCGTCACCGCACGTGACTGGCGAAGGCGGATCCGGTGAAGACGGCTTGCTTGACGCCACTGACCTGCTTGATGCGGATGAAACAGAAAACTGGACACGCGCGAATGTCTTGCTGGATACCGTCGACGAGATCGAGTTGATCGGCCCGACCGTTGCTCCGACTGATTTGTTGGTGCGTTTGTTCCATCAAGAAGAGCCGCGCGTCTATGATGCCCAGCCAGTCAAGTTCGGGTGCAGTTGTTCAGAGGACAAAGTTCGCCAAAGCCTGTCGATCTATTCGGCGAAAGACATCCGCACAATGACAACGGATGTCGGCACGGTCACTGCCGACTGCCAGTTCTGCGGGGCGCACTATATCCTTGATCCCGCCACGGTGGGCTTTGAGGCCAAGGATGCCAGTGTCTGACCTACGCCAAAAACTGCAAGACGCGCTGGCCAATGCGGGCGGCGCGTCTTCTGATTTTGACCTAAATCCAGATGTGAAAGCACCAGTCGGGAAACTAACCCCTGCGGCTGTTCTGATCGGTATTCGCGCTGAAACACAGTCAGTTATCTTGACCAAACGCGCCGCGCGCCTGAAGCACCACCCGGGGCAGATTGCCTTTCCGGGCGGCAAGCAGGACCCGACAGATGCCACGCTGATAGATGCCGCTTTGCGTGAAGCCCACGAAGAAATCGGGCTGCCCGCGCACCTTGTCGATGTGTTGGGCGAACTTCCACCGCACCAGACTGTAACGGGCTATCAGGTGACCCCGGTACTTGCGTTGATCACTGGCCACTACGAAGTTGTCGCAGAGGCAGGCGAGGTCAGTGAAGTTTTCGAGGTTCCGCTGGCACATGTGCTTGATCCAAACATGTACGGTATCGAAGGCCGCTACTGGCAAGGTCGCAAGCGCCTATATTATGCTGTCCCGCATGGTCCATATTACATTTGGGGCGCGACTGCGCGTATCTTGCGCGGGTTGGCCGCGCGAATGACATGACGAAGATCACGGCACCTTGGCTGCAGAACAAATCCGCACAGGCGGTTTGCAGAATGCTGACCGATGCGGGGTATCAGGCTTGGTTTGTTGGTGGATGCGTGCGCAACGAACTTCTTGGCGCACCTGTCGCTGATCTGGACCTTTCGACAAACGCGTTACCTACAGCCGTGTTAGACCTTGCCAAACAGGCGAAGATCAAAGCGATCCCTACAGGATTTGATCACGGCACTGTCACGCTGGTGCAAGATGGTATCCCGTTCGAAGTAACAACGTTCCGGCGTGATGTCGCCACTGATGGCAGACGCGCGACCGTCGCCTTTGCAGACAACATCACTGATGACGCCCGCCGCCGCGACTTCACGATGAATGCGCTCTATGCCGCCCCTGACGGACAGATCTCGGACCCATTGGGCGGTTTGCCCGACCTACATGCCCGACGCATAAGGTTCATCGAAGACGCCGACCAACGCATCAAAGAAGACTATCTGCGCATCCTGCGTTTCTTCCGGTTTTACGCTTGGTACGGAAAAACTGATGATGGCCCTGACCGTGAAGGTCTTGCTGCCTGTGCCGAAAATGTCGAAGGCCTTCAGTCCCTTTCGCTTGAACGCGTGACGTCTGAAATGCTCAAGTTGCTTTCCGCCCCTGATCCTGCCCCCGCAATTGCGGCAATGGCATCAACGGGTGGTCTGATGCAGGTTTTGCCCGGCGCGGATAACGGAATGTTGGCTGTTCTGGTACATCTTGAAAAAATGCTGGACGTAAAGCCAAACCCGATCCGCAGGCTGGCCATTCTTGTCGGAACACCGGCAGATCATCTGCGGTTATCCAAAGAGCAAGCCCGCCACTTTGCCCAAATCACCACTGGCGCATTACCAACAACAATTGCCTACCGATATGGCTATGCGGCAGGACTGGACGCCTTGCTGGTGCAGTCAGCGTCACTGGGCCAGACGCCCACAACCGACGCAATTGCGCATGCCGCAAATCAGGTCTTTCCGTTGCAAGCCGCCGACCTTATGCCTGCTTTGACGGGTCCCGCGCTGGGCGAGGCCCTCAAACAAGCCGAGGATCGCTGGATCGCCTCGGGCTTTACCCTGACGAAAGCTGACTTGATTGACTGATTTTCTGCCGCTCATCGGCTTTGTGTTCTTCGGGCTCTTTTCGCCCGGTCCGAACGTGATTTTGATTACTGCCTCTGGCGCGCGTTTTGGATTTCAACGGACCATCCCGCATATCTTTGGTGTGGCGCTTGGTGTTGGTGTGATTGCAGCGGTCACTGGAATCGGGATCGGCGCGCTGATCACGGCACAACCAGCGCTTGGGATCGTTCTGAAGATCATTGCGAGCCTCTGGATTCTCTGGATGGCCTACAATCTGTGGCGCGCTGACCCGGCCAAGTCCAAGGAAACCGACAAGCCATTTACCTTTGTCGAGGCGATTTTGTTCCAGTGGGTAAACCCTAAAGTTTGGGCGGTCGCGCTAAGTGCGACGGCATACGTCGCGACACTCGCCCCCGTCCAACAAGCAATGACACTGGCGGCAACGTTTTCCACCATCAATCTGGGTGTTTGTACGTTCTGGGCCATAGCAGGGACCTTGCTGGCCTACCTTCTGACAAACGCGGTTGCTTGGCGGATATTCATGCGCGTTATGGCAGTGGGCCTTTGTGGGTTTTCGGTTCTGCTTTTTCTCTAGACGCAGCTTTGCTATAGCTGGCGTCTATTGTGAAAAGGCAGACCCATGTTTCGGTTTTTCGAAGGTCTTGTCGATCCTTACGTAGAGTACGAAGAGACCGACACACCGCCCAAGCGGCTTTACCCGTTTCTGCGTGCTTACGCAGAGCCGTTTATGCGCGTGTTCTGGATCACTGGAATTGTTTCGGTTGTTATTGCCATCACCGAAATTTGGCTGCTTGGCTATCTGGGTAGGTTGGTCGATATTCTGACCGCCGGAACGCCCGCGCAAGTCTGGGCCGAAAGCGGAACAGAGTTCCTTGTGGTCGCATTTCTCATCCTGACAATCCGTCCGGCAGTACACGTCTTTCAAGTCATGTTGCTGAATAATACAATCTTGCCGAACTTCGGAACACTGGTTCGCTGGCGGGCGCACCGACATGTTTTGCGGCAATCCGTTGGATGGTTCGAAGATGATTTCGCAGGTCGCATTGCCAACCGGATCATGCAAACCCCGCCCGCAGCGGGCGAGGTTGTGTTTCAACTGTTCGATGCGATTACATTTGCCATCGCCTATTTGCTGGCTGCTGCTGTCTTGATGGGGCAGGCGGATGCGCGATTGCTGTTGCCGCTGGTTTTCTGGATTGTCCCTTATTTGGTTTTGCTTGTCTGGGTTGTGCGCCGGATTGGACCAGCATCAGAGGCCGCATCAAATGCGCGCAGTGCGGTCACGGGCCGTGTCGTGGATAGCTATACCAACATTCATTCGGTCAAAATGTTCGCGCATCACACGCGGGAGGTCGACTACGCCAAAGAGGCGATCGAAGAGGCACGTCGCACCTTCAAGATTGAAATGCGCCTTTATACGATCATGGACGCAGGCCTGATGGTATTGAACGGATTTCTTGTCGTAGGCGTTGTTGGTTGGGCTATCTGGTTATGGATGCAAGGTGCAGCTTCCGTTGGCTTGGTTGCTGTGGCAACGTCATTGGCGCTGCGCCTGAATGCGATGTCGGGGTGGATCATGTGGGCGGTGACGAATTTTTTCCGCGAACTTGGTGTTGTTTCCGAAGGTATGCTGACCATTGCGCAGCCTGTGACACTGCTGGATCAAAACGATGCGAAACCACTGCAGCTGACTGCAGGGGCCGTCGAAGTGCGCGATCTTTCACACCACTATGGCAGGAAAGCTGGGGGATTGGATCACATCAGTTTGTCCATTGCTCCTGGCGAAAAGGTAGGACTTGTCGGGCAATCCGGCGCGGGAAAGTCGACGCTCGTTAAACTGTTGCTGCGTTTTTATGACGTCGAGCAAGGGCAAATCCTGATTGACGGTCAAGATATCAAGACAGCGACCCAAGACAGCTTGCGTAGTGTTATCGGCATGGTCCAACAAGACAGTGCGCTACTGCATCGATCGGTGCGGGAAAACATTCTGTATGGAAACCCAAATGCCAGCGAAGCGCAGATGCTTGAAGCCGCCAGCAAGGCAGAGGCGCATGACTTTATTCTGGACCTAGAGGATAACGAGGGCAACAAAGCCTACGCCGCGCGCGTTGGCGAGCGTGGCGTGAAGCTGTCAGGTGGTCAACGCCAGAGGATCGCCCTTGCGCGAGTGATTTTGAAGGACGCACCGATCTTGCTGTTGGATGAGGCCACAAGCGCACTAGATAGTGAAGTTGAAGCCGCCATTCAGCAGACCCTTTACGGGATGATGGAAGGCAAAACAGTCATCGCCATTGCGCACCGCCTTTCGACGATCGCGCAGATGGACCGCATCATCGTGATGGACCAGGGCCGCATTATCGAAGATGGCACTCATGATGCGTTGTTGGCGCAAAACGGACAGTACGCTCGGTTCTGGGCGCGCCAATCGGGCGGTTTTCTGGGGCAAAGCGATGAAGGAAAAGCATGACACCCGAACGCTGGATCGATCCATTTGAACCTGCAGAAGGATCGCCGCCGCAGACGCTGCTTGCGTTCTTGCGCTGGTGCCTGAAGGGCAGCACGAAACCAACGCTTTGGGCTGGATTAGTCTCTTCTATTGGTGGTGCGCTAGAGGTCGCGACAGCGCTCATGTTGGGGTGGGTGATCGACGCCGCGTTGGCCTCGCAAGGCGAGACATATTTCTCGGACAATGTGATCTTGTTGTTGGGCGTGACCGCATTTTTCCTGATTTTGCGTCCGGTCATCATGGGTGTCTCGGGGATGATGCAGGCAGTGGTCGTGGGCCCCGCTCTTGGCAATTTGATTCTGTCGCGCTTGCACCGCCATTCCTTGGGGCAATCGGTTACGTTTTTCGACAATGACTTTGCGGGTCGCATCGCGCAAAAACAGATGCAAGCCGCGCGCGCCGCTACGGATTTGATCGTTGATATGATTCACACCGTCGCATTCGCGCTGTCGTCCCTCGTAGCTTCGGTGATCTTATTGTTCACGATTGATGCACGCTCTGCTTTGCTTTTGGCGGTTTGGGCGACGGCTTATATCGGGTTGATTCGCTTCTTCATGCCGCGCATCCGCAAGCGATCCAAGGCAAGGGCGGCGACCCGTGCGATGGTGACAGGACAGGTTGTGGACACCATCACGAATATCAAGACGGTCAAGCTATTTGCGCATGACGATCACGAAGATCGCGCTGCAACCGATGCCATGGAAAACTATTGGGTCACTGCCGTCGATTACGGCTGGCTGTCTACATGGTTCCGGTTCTGGCTAATGGCGCTGGGCGGTCTGCTGCCAGTAATTCTGGTCGGCATGACACTTTATTTCTGGAGTACGGGTGCGGCCACCGCAGGCAACATTGCTGCCGCTGGTGCGATTTCGCTACGCCTGTCGCAGATGACAGGTTGGGTCAGTTTTACGCTGATGGGGATGTACGCCAATGTGGGCGAACTTGAGGATGCGATGCACACCCTGAGCCCTGCGCACACATTGACGGACAAACCAGACGCGGTCGAATTGGACGCAAAAACTGGCGCAATATGTTTGAAGGATGTGTCTTTCAGCTATGGTGGTGGTCCAGGTGGCTTGAGCGGCGTGTCGCTGGACGTAAAGCCGGGCGAAAAGCTGGGCCTCGTCGGCGCGTCCGGTGCAGGGAAATCGACGCTCGTGGCGTTGTTGCTGCGCCTTTATGATACCGAGGCGGGCAAGGTGACGATAGACGGCGTGGATGTGCGTGACGTGACCCAAGAAAGTCTGCGCCGCCAGATTGCGATGGTCACGCAGGAAACAGCGATGTTCAACCGCTCTGCGCATGACAACATCAAGTACGGCAAACCTGACGCAACGCAGGCCGAAATCGAAGCTGCTGCGCGGCAAGCAGAGGCGCATGAGTTCATTGGCGACTTGCGCGATCATAGGGACCGCAAGGGTTATGATGCGCATTTGGGCGAACGCGGTGTGAAGCTATCCGGCGGACAGCGCCAGCGCATCGCGATTGCGCGCGCGATCCTGAAAGACGCGCCGATTTTGGTTCTGGACGAGGCAACTAGCGCGCTTGATTCTGAAGTAGAAGCATCGATTCAAGGTGCGTTAGAGTCTATAATGAGCGGCAAAACCGTCATCGCGATTGCGCACCGACTGTCCACGCTAGCGCAAATGGACCGTATCGTAGTGCTTGACGCTGGGCGCATTGTCGAACAAGGAACCCATGCGGCCCTGTTGGCCCAAGACGGGCTTTATGCACGGTATTGGAACCGACAATCGGGCGGATTCATTAATGTGAAAGATGCGGCCGAATAAATGCTGACAATCGAAAGTTTGACCCACCTTGGAATGGGACGCGCCTCTGACGGGCGGTCGTTGTTGCCGCGTGTTTTGCCCGGTGAAGAGGTCGAAGTCGCCCAAGACGGGACGATGCGCATTGTTACACCCTCTGTGGACCGTGTTGCCGCACCTTGCAGGCACTTTAAATCCTGCGGCGGCTGCGCAATGCAACACGCAAGCGACGCCTTCGTTGCTGACTGGAAGCGCGACATTGTGGCCAAGGCGCTGTCTGCGCGCGGCCTGACACCTGAATTTCGCGATGTTGTGACCTCACCTGCGCAATCACGACGGCGTGCGAAACTATCAGGGCGGCGCACCAAAAAAGGCGCGATGGTCGGCTTTCATGCAAAGGGATCAGACACATTGGTGGCTGTGCCTGATTGCAAGCTTTTGGAGCCCACACTGCTTGCCAGTTTTCCTGCGCTTGAAGCGTTGACGGTTTTGGCTTGTTCGCGCAAAGGCGAGATTGATTTGACAGTGACGGACGCGCCGCTTGGGCCGGACATCTTGGTCACGACTGAAAAGGAACTGACATCGCAATTGCGGGTCGAATTGGCCGCATTGGCCAACCAGCATGGTTTGTCGCGGTTGGTTTGGAATGACGAACAGGTCGTGACGATCAATCCGCCAGCCCAAGATTTTGGCGGAACAGGCGTTGTTCCGCCGCCGGGCGCATTTTTGCAGGCAACCAGACACGGTGAACAGGCATTGTTACAAGCCGTCACGGAAATAACTGCCAAAGCCTCGCGAATTGTCGATCTGTTTGCTGGATGTGGGACGTTTACTTTGCCGCTGGCGAAACGCGCGCAGGTCCATGCCGTCGAAGGCGAATCAGCAATGATGGCCGCGCTTGACCGGGGTTGGCGCGAGGGGCATGAACTGCGTCGCGTTACGACGGAAACACGCGATCTGTTTCGCCGTCCGTTGGAACCGGATGAGTTGCGCCACTACGATGCGGCCGTAATCGACCCTCCGCGTGCAGGCGCAGAAGCGCAAATCGAGACGTTGGCCGCGTCCGATGTAAAAACCATTGCGATGGTGTCGTGTAACCCGGTGAGTTTCGCGCGCGATGCGCAAGCATTGGTGGACGCAGGCTTTGCGATGCCTTGGGTGCAGGTCGTGGATCAATTTCGCTGGTCGCCACACACAGAAGTTGTGGCGGCATTCACACGGAAATGATGGCAAACTGTCACATCCATCTATTCTGAAACGAAATATTGTTGTATGCATGTCGAAACGGCGCAGACCGTAGCGAGATAGGCAGAGCAATGATTTCAAGACGTTCAATGATGGTTGGCACGGCGCTAGGCCTTGCCGGATGCACAGCGGCAGCTCCGCAATATACGGGGCCAGAGGTCACACGCATTCAGGTCTTTAAGAAAGACCGTGTCATGCAGTTGATCCATAATCGAACACTGCTGAAAGCGTATAAATTTGATCTGGGATTCGCCCCAGACGGGCATAAATTTGAAGAAGGCGATGGACGCACGCCAGAAGGTGCATACCGGATTGATCGGCGTAACCCGAACAGCCGATTCCATCTATCCCTTGGTATCTCTTACCCCAATGCTACCGATATTGCGGCGGCGCGTGCGCGTGGCGTTAGCCCGGGCGGCGATATCTTTATCCACGGCACACCCAGCAAGTGGCTCGGGCAGCCCGATTGGACATGGGGATGCATTGCCGTAAAGAACGAAGAAATGGACGAGATCTTTCCGATGATCCAAACCAACACCAAGATCTTTATTTACGCCTAGAACGCGGAAGCCCCGATCGGCTGAACCACAGACGGGTCACTGCCCATATTGAGGGTCCACCAGAGTTTGCCTGCTTCTTCCTGATACCACGCAAAGCCCATAAAGCGGGCGTTGGGATCAAGTAAAACAGCACGCGTATCTGTTTGCGCCATCCAAGCAGCTAGCGTCTGAAGCTCTGTTTCAAACGATTCCGAGATGTTTTCGCCAAGCAACCGACCCGGGAAACCGACGCGGCGCGCACGCTCTACCGGGCTGGACCCGTCGGACCCAAATAACCAAGGCCGATTCTGTACAGCCATATCGCGCGAATGGGTCGCAGCGGCGGCATTCAGTCGCGAATCAAGGTCGACTGGCGGTACACCAGCGGTCTGCCGCAAAGTATTGACGCTATCCAGCATACGGAACTGCACCGTGGCCGTATCGCCAGAACTTATCCGGTAGACGGACGGCAGAGGTAGACCATCAGCCCCGATTGGCCGATTGCCGCCAGGGCTACAAGCCGCCAGACCAATAGCCGCCATTCCCAAAATCATTTCGCGTCGAAACATGCCATCACTCGCTTTAGTATTCAGCGACATCCTTAGCTTGATTGGCATGACACTTCAAACACACATAAGGAAACAAGAGTGCAAGATGACATTTGTTTGAATTGCGGTGCTTTGCGAGACACATTAGATAACATTCGAATACATCAGAGCCTCGAAGGGAGACTGCGATGACAGATAGATTTTCAAGACGCGGGTTTATGGCAGCATCTGCTGCGATGATCGGTACGGGCGCTGTGGCGCAGACTGCTGGTACAACAGAACTCGAAGGTAACATCCTAGATGGCGTAAAGCGGAACATTTCCAGCTTTCGGTCGTTGGATTGGCAGCCGTATTTTAGCAATCTGCGCAATGGTGCCGTCCTCGTGGATATACAGTCGCGCGCGCTGCACTACTGGTCCGAAGATCAGTCGGTTTATAAGCTGTTCCCGACAAGCGTTCCGCTGACCGAGGACATGACACGCAAGGGACGCACGTCCATCACACAAAAGGTCGAAGGTCCAAGCTGGGCGCCGACACCTGCGATGAAACTCCGCAATCCCGAATGGCCTGATTTTGTAGGCCCGGGTCCAGATAACCCGCTGGGGACGCATGCGCTTTATCTGTCGTGGCAGTATTACCGCATTCACGGCACGCATGACACGCGCAAGATCGGACGCCGGTCTTCGAATGGATGTATTGGACTGTATAACGAACAAATCGCAGAACTTTTTGCTCTGACTGTCGTCGGAACACAGGTTCTTTTGATCTAAGATAGTGAACATCAAAACGAAAAAAGGGCGCCCATGATCGGGCGCCCTTTTTTGTTGCTATTCTAAGCGTTTAGTCCTTACCAAAAAGCCCGAAAAACTTGCGACGCTTCTTAGCGGGCACGGCCAACGTACCTGGCTTTCGAATAACCGCATCGCTTGCGTCATTCGAGGTTGTTGGTGCAGGCGCAGGATCTTGCAGCACTTCACTGGTTTCGCGGTTGAACTCCGCAGCCCACTCTGGCTGTGACGTTACCTTGCGCATTGCAGGTGTGGGCCTACGGGACTTGGGTTGCACATCTCTGGGCTGCGAATTCAGCACGTATTCATTTGTTTCAGACACCAAGCGAGTCAGAACCTTATCGAGCTTTTTCGTCGGGTTCATCCGGATGGGCTGTGCGCGGTCACTGCGTTTCGTGATCAGGTTAAGCCACTCACGTGCCGACTGCAGGCGAGCCTTGGGAAGAATCATCATTGCCTTGTCGATGGCATCAAGGAATTCATCGTCATAAGCCGGAAAGCGCCCCAACAACGGTTCACATGGATCGGGATTATTGCCGGCGAATTCCGCCATACGTGTCTGGCTGTTGGGCGGAGCCTCGCCACTGATCAGGTGGTAGAACGTAGCGCCCAGCGCATAAAGATCGCTGCTTGGGCTTTGCTTGCCACCAGCGAAATAGAACTCTTGGGGCGAATATCCGTCTTTAACAACAAGCACAGCTGACACTGCACGCGTTTCGCGGCTTGCCTCTTCGCGCGCTGCGCCGAAGTCGATCAAAACAGGGCTGCCCCATTTGTCGAGCAAGATGTTATCCGGGGATAGATCACGGTGCAGCAGATCGTTCTGGTGAACCAGTTCGACCGCATCAAGGGTCTTTACCAGAACCTCTTTCACCTGTTGTGGGTTCAGAACGTCATCTTCGTCCTTGATCAGGCTTAGCAGATCACGGCCGTGGATAAGGTCCAGCACCATATAGGCGGTTTCATTGTCTTCGAAAATCCGGTGTACGCCGACGATGTTGGGGTGGCGCAGCTTGGCGATGCTGCGCGCTTCGCGCATGAACATCTCAACAATTGCGCGGTATTTTTCGTGGTGGATATGGGAACGGACATGGACGTTATTTCCATCTCGGCGGCAGAATGCCTCTGGATAACATTCCTTGATGACGACACGCCGTCCTAGGAAGTTATCTTCTGCGAGATAGGTTATACCGAATCCGCCATTGCTAAGCGGGCGTTCAATTGTAAATTGATCACCGAGCAATGTAGTCCCGCTAGGGAGTGCCTCGCTACCCTCGTTGGGTATGACATTAAGGTCAGCATGGTTTGCCGCTGTCATCTCGATTTTTCATGCCAAAAACGCGGCATGCTCCATAAATAGTTACTCTAAACACTGTTCGTATGCCGGAGAAATATGTTTCCAATGAGGCAAAAAATGGCGGTGTATTGCCTGTCGCGCCCCAATTCTGCAGATAACAGACGATTTAAGGGGTTTTATTGAAAAATGATCTGCTCTTTTTCAGAAGTGCGCAGCTTCTGCCGCCTAGTAAGCTGCTAGCGATTCGCAGCTGAGGTTCGCGATGTTTTCACGACATTTCCGGATTCATCACATGTAATCCGCACTCTAAGACCGCCGTACCAAAAAGTCAGACGGGTCCGCCCTGCATCCTCGTCAGCACCTTGTTCAGATTGGCTGGTGATTTCGCCTGACCGCATCTTTGCGGGCACCTCGGCGGGTTCAAGGCCCAGCAATGGGCCCAGATCATGTGCATCAACTGTCGCGCCATCATTTGTCAGCGTGACTTTCATCGCACTCTAGCCCAGCCAGCCCTTGAGGTTCTTTTCAATCACGCCTGACAGCGCATCAATGTGCGCAGGATCGTCGTTCAGGCATGGAATATAAGTGAAGTTTTCGCCGCCGGCGTGCTCGAAGCTCTCTTTGATCTCTTCGTTGATCTCTTCCAGCGTTTCGATGCAGTCCGCCGAGAAAGCGGGCGCGCAAATCGCAATGCTTTTGACGCCCTCTTCTTTTGCAAGACGTGCCACTTCTTCGACGGTGTATGGCTTGAGCCATTCTTCCGGACCAAACAATGATTGGAAGGTTGTCACGATCTCAGTGTCAGCCCAGCCCAAACGTTCTTTCAACAAACGCGTCGTTTTCTGGCACTGGCAGTGATACGGATCACCTTCGCGCAAATAACGCTCTGGCACGCCATGATAGGAACAAATCAGCTTTTCGGGCTTTGTTTCAGCGGCTGCGTACGCCTTTTCAATCGATTGCGCGAGCGCTTCGATATAGGCAGGTTCCTCGAAATAAGGCTCCACGATACGCGCAACGGGTTGCCATTTTTCTTCCATCAAAGCGCGGAAAAATTGGTCGTTCGCCGTGGCGGATGTTGCGCCTGCGTAATGCGGGTAAAGCGGGAAAAACAGGATTTTGGTGCATCCGTCTTCGACCATTTCACGAACCTTCGACTTGGTTGAAGGATTCCCGTAACGCATGCAATAATCCACGCGCACATCGTCGCCATATCGATCTACCATCTGTTGTTTGATCGCAGCGGTCTGCTTTTTGGTGATCGTCAGCAATGGGCTTTCGTTGTCTTCTTCGTTCCAGATCGACCGATAAGCCGCACCAGACGAAAACGGACGTTTTGTCAGAATAATCAGTTGCAAAAGCGGCTGCCAAATCCAGGCTGAATAGTCGACGACCCGCTTGTCCGAAAGAAATTCGTTCAGATACCGTCGCATGGACCAGTAGTCCGTGCCGTCGGGCGTACCAAGGTTCGCCACTAGAATCCCCACACGGGCCGGTTTCACCTTCGGGTGATCAGGCTGCGCATGCATCGGGCAGACGGCAGGGCGAACTTCAGAATTGGATTGTGCATCGAACATATTCATCGTCCCTTAAGTAGCGACATTTTTTGGGTAATTAAATGGGATACGCGCGGGTTTAGTCATTGGACTTGTTTAAAGGCGTTTCTTTTGCCCCCAATGCGTCGGCCAGACGTGTTGTGGCACTGCCCGGACGCAAGGGTTGTTGCTGATTCTCTGCCGGCGCCCACCCTGTCAGCGTGATGATCTCAAAGGTTGCATCGACGCGGTCATCATCATTGCGGAAGTTGCCTGCATAAATACTTGCCGCCTCGGTCAAGATATTGCGCCGTGTGGCGTGTTTAATGCGTTGGGCCAGCGCATTGTTTTCGCCCATCTTGCGCAAGTCATGCATGAGGTGAAACGCGTTGGCGTAACTGACCGTAAGCGGAGTGCTATCAGCAACCGGTAATGCGAATCCTGCACGCTGCAACAAGGCGCCCAAATCCCTGATTTCGCCCATTGGTGCAATGCGTGGCGACAGGCCGCCAGTAACGGCCGCCTCAGCTTCGGCCAATGATGCCCGCAATTCGTGCAGTGTTTGTCCGCCAAAGAAGGTGCAAAGTAGCAACCCGTCGGGTTTCAATGCGTGGCGCGCCTGCACCAATTGACCAACCGGATCGTTGGCCCAGTGAAGACACATCGCGTGCAAGATCAAATCATAAGAATGAGACTCTAACGCTAGGGTTTCTTCGTCAGAAACAATCGTTGCATCAGGATAACGAGCCGCCCAGAAATCAGGGAAACCGGTGACAATCGCAATCGACGTAAAGGTTCTATTAACCTCTATCAGTCTTTCATGAATTTCATCGGCGGCTTGCTCTTGCAGAAACAACGCGCTGGGCAGCGCGCGGTTGCGGTTGCGCATCAAGGCGGCGCGGTCGGTGATTTGGGGCATCGTCATCAGGTTCATTTAGGGTGCATTCATGCGGTTGCAAAGCGTCATTCGAGCAATTTATCCACCGCAATGCGTAGCGTGTGATGCATTGACCGACGCAGACTTTGGGCTTTGCGGAGCCTGTTGGTCAAAGACTGCCTTTATCGACGGGCTCGTGTGTGACAGTTGCGGTACCCCTTTGCCTGGCGATGATGATGGTGTGCGGGTGCAGTGCGACGCCTGCATGACCATCGCCCGCCCTTGGGATCAAGGTCGCGCAGTTTTTGAATATTCAGGTGTTGGGCGGCGGTTGGTGTTGGGCCTTAAGCACGGGGATCGCACTGATTTGGTGCCTGCCGTTGCGCGATGGATGGTGCAAAAAACGGCCAAAATGGCTTTGTTAGACCCTGTTGTCGTACCAATTCCACTTCATTGGACCCGCCTTTTGAAGCGGCGGTACAATCAGTCGGCTTTGTTGGCGCAGGCCGTTGGAAAAATTTTGGATCATCCGGTTTGCGTTGATGCTTTGTTGCGTCCGAAAAAGACAAAGCTGCTGGACGGGCACTCGCGCGATGCCAGGTTCGCGACCCTTGCAGATGCGATCACCGCTAACCCCAAGCGCCACAGTCAGATCATGGGCCGCAATGTGTTGTTGGTTGACGATGTAATGACATCAGGCGCGACCCTTGCTGCCAGCACCGAAGCCTTGCGGGCGGCAGGTGCCGCAAACGTGTCGATTGTGACACTGGCAAGAGTGGTTAAAGATGCCTAAATAAAGGGGATACTGATCTAAGGACCACTTTCTATGGCAACTGTTGAAATCTACACAAAACCGACCTGCGGCTTTTGCCACATGGCGAAACGATTGCTGAATTCGAAAGGCATCAGCTACGCCGAAGTGAACATATCGGCGCAGCCGGAACGTCGCGCAGAGATGATCCAGCGCGCCATGGGTGGCAGCACGGTCCCGCAAATATTTGTGGATGGTAAACATGTTGGCGGTTGCGACGATCTTTTCGCGCTTGAGCGTGGCGGAAAACTGGACGCCATGCTTGCCGCATGAAGGCCGCCATTCTTCAGCTGAATTCGGGTGATGATCCGGCCACGAATTTGGCAATGGTGTCGGAACTTGTCGGGCAAGCAGCGAGGCAAGGTGCAGAATTCATCCTGACACCTGAAGTCACGAATTGCGTGTCGCAAGATCGGGCGCATCAGGCGCAAGTTCTGCAACACCAAGATGATGACATTACGTTGACGGGGCTGCGCAACGCTGCAGTTCGCCATGGGGTTTGGTTGTCGGTTGGATCGCTTGCGTTGAAAACCGGCGACGCGGACGGGCGCTTTGCGAACCGGTCGTTCATGATTGACCCAGCGGGGCAAATCGTCGCGCAGTACGACAAAATACACATGTTTGATGTGACCGTTTCACCCACCGAAAGCTATCGGGAATCTGCTGGATATCGTCCCGGTGAACGCGCCGCTATTGCTGACACACCCTTTGGCAGAATCGGGATGAGCATTTGTTACGATGTGCGCTTTGCTTATCTTTACCGCGCTTTGGCGCAGTCAGGTGCGCAGGTTTTGTTGGTTCCATCCGCATTTTCGCCAGTCACAGGGGCGGCCCATTGGGAACCCCTGCTGCGCGCGCGCGCGATTGAAACGGGATCATATGTCTTGGCTGCCGCTCAAACCGGCACGCATCCGGCGCAATCAGGTAAACCCCGCCAAACTTATGGGCATAGTCTGGCGGTTTCGCCTTGGGGCGAGGTTTTGGTCGATATGGGAACAGTGCCCGGCATTGCAATGGTTGATCTTGACCTAGCGGAAGTGGCACAAAGTCGTAAACGTATTGCGGCCCTAAGTCATGACCGCCCCTTCGAAGGCCCCTAATGTCCAAGACGTCAGATGACCTTGCTGTTTCACTGTTCAGTGAAATTCTTGTGGTAGAGCAGCTTGCACGCGCCAGCGTGGCCAAGGTGCTGCCCAAGGGCATGGAGCTGTCGCACTTTTCGGTCCTTAACCACCTTGCCCACTCTGGCGCAGAGCGGTCTCCGGCGCAGCTGGCAAAGACCTTCAATCTGACGCGCGGCGCGATGACCAATACGTTACATAAACTCGAATGGGCCGGTTGGGTCCATATTCGCCCAGACTGGGATGATGCGCGGCGCAAGATGGTTGCGATCAGTCCTTCGGGTCATTCGGCGCGAAACGCTGCTTTGGCAGCGATCGCACCATTGATTGCGGATGTCGTTGAGGGTGTCGGCGAGGACAAAGTCCGCACGGCCCTACCTGTTTTGCGTGAAATGCGACTGAAATTGCGCAGTGCGATTGACTAGGCGGGCTTCGTCGCTGTCGTCACGTAGTTCACCGAAAGATCGCGATCAGAGATCGACCAAGTGAATTTTGCAAAGTTAAACACAAACCCTTTGCGGTCCACGGGCGTCATTCCAGATTTTTCGATGAAGCCGAACAACTCGTCCGGCGTGATGAACTTTTTCCATTCATGTGTGCCTTTGGGCAGCCAGCGCATTACATATTCCGCACCCACAATCGCCATCGCAAAGCTTTTTGGATTACGGTTGATGGTAGAGCAAATGTGAATACCGCCCGGTTTCATTAGGGCATGACATGCGTTCAGATACCCTTGCGGGTCTGCTACATGTTCGACGACTTCCATGTTCAAAACGGCATCGAACTGCTCGCCTGCCTCTGCCATCGCTTCAGCGGTGGTGTGGCGATAATCGATGGTCAGGCCGGATTTCTCGGCATGAATTTGAGCGACGGGAATGTTTCGCTCTGCTGCGTCGGCGCCGACGATTTCCGCGCCAAGGCGCGCCATCGGTTCGCACAGCAATCCACCGCCGCAGCCAATGTCGAGGATACGCAAACCTTTGAACGGTTCAGGCTGGCTTAAATCGCGGCCGAACTCTGTTGCGATCTGGGAAGTGATATAGTCCAGCCGAACGGGGTTCATCATGTGTAGCGGTTTGAATTTGCCGTTCAGGTCCCACCATTCGGCGGCCATCGCCTCGAACTTGGCAATCTCGGATGGATCAACTGTATTTGTCGCCGACATTTCGGGCCTCGCATTATGGTCAGTCGCATTGAATAGCGATATAGGGTGCTTATGGACAAAGTCGTAGGACAAAAGCGCCCAGGTGCGCATCTTTACGCCCCCACTGATCCCTTTGATCAGCGGATGTTGGAGGTTGGCGACGGTCACCGCGTCTATGTTGAACAGTGCGGCAACCCTGATGGTATTCCTGTGATCGTCCTGCATGGCGGCCCTGGCGGCGGGTGTAGTCCAGCGATGCGCCGCTATTTTGATCCAGCTGTGTTCCGTGTTGTTTTGTTTGATCAGCGTGGCTGTGGCCGTTCAAGACCCCATGCCAGCGTCGAGGCGAATACGACATGGCATCTGGTCGCCGACATTGAATTGATTCGTGAAACGCTTGGTATTGATCGCTGGATTGTCTTTGGCGGATCTTGGGGGGCGACGCTCGCCTTGATCTATGCTCAGGCGCACCCGGAGCGCGCAGCTGCACTTGCCTTGCGCGGTGTTTTCTTGATGACCCAACCAGAGCTTGACTGGTTCTATGGCGGCGGCGCTGGAAAATTCTGGCCGGACCTGTGGAACCGTTTTGCATCCTTGATCCCGGCCGACGAACAACATGATTTCATCGGCGCGTATCATCGGCGGTTATTCTCTGGTGATATTCCACTCGAGACCCGTTTTGCGCGCGCTTGGGCCTCTTGGGAAAACGCGCTGGCGTCGATGGATAGCGACGGGATCACGGGCGAAAGCCCTTCGGAATATGCCCGTGCCTTTGCGCGATTGGAAAATCACTACTTCCACAACGCGGGCTTCTTAAGTGCCGATCAGCAGATCTTGCACCCCGCCCAGATGGCGAAGATCGCGCAAATTCCGGGGGTTATCGTGCAGGGCCGCTTTGACATGATTTGCCCACCTGTTTCTGCGCATACGTTGTCGCAGATGTGGCCCAAGTCGCGGCTGACGTTTATTGGCCGTGCGGGCCACGCCTTGTCAGAGCCGGGCATCAGCGCTGAACTTGTTCGCACAATGGATATGTTTGGCACTCAGCGTCACACATTGGGTGTTTAGGCTTTACAGATGAAAGTCTGTCGTTAAGCTTCAATTCAGCCACAAGGGAAATTAGCATTTTGGGCAGTGTCCTAAAGATTATTCTACAACGACTCGCACTAGGTTTGCTGACTTTGCTGATTGTTTCGGTGGTGATTTTCACCGCTGTGAACCTTTTGCCGGGTGATTTTGCACAATCCATTCTAGGACAAGGGGCGACACCAGAGGCGGTCGCATCAATCCGAAGCGACCTTGGGTTGGATCAGCCCCCCGTGACGCGCTACTTCCAATGGTTGGGCGGTGTTTTGCAGGGTGATCTTGGAACCAGCTTTGCCCAAGCGAACTTTGCGAGCTTCACGGGTACGGACTCTGGTGCCACGACAGTTGCACAGACAATCGCACCCCGTTTTGCAAATACGATGTTCCTTGCGATGGTTACCGCATCGATTGCCGTCCCGTTTTCGATCTTCCTGGGTATTCTTGCAGCGCTTTACCGGAACACGATTTTTGACCGTGCGACAAACATTTTCACGCTGTCTTCGATTTCCAGCCCAGAGTTCTTTTTGGCCTACATCCTGATCCTGTTCCTTGCCGTTCTGAACCCGATTTTCCCGTCTCTGTCCAATATCTATGAAGGTATGGATTTCAGTGAGCGCCTGCAGAAATCAATGCTGCCAGCGTTGACGCTGACGCTTGTCGTGACTGCGCATATGATGCGTATGACCCGCGCCGCGATCATCAACCTACTGGCCTCGCCTTACATTGAAATGGCCCGCCTTAAAGGCCTTTCACCAATGCGCGTGATCGTAAAGCACGCGCTCCCCAATGCGCTGGCCCCGATCATTAACGTGATCGCATTGAACCTTGCTTACCTGATTACTGGCGTGGTCGTGGTCGAAGTTGTCTTTGTCTATCCCGGTATTGGCCAGCTGTTTGTGGATAGTGTGAAAATCCGCGACATCCCGATTGTGCAGGCTTGCTGCCTGATCTTTGCGACGGCCTTTATCCTTTTGAACCTGACGGCTGACATTATGTCGATCCTGTCCAACCCACGTCTGAGGCATCCGAAATGATTTTATGGATTGCCACAACCCTGATTGGCATAGGCGCTTTGGCGTGGGGTTTTCGGTTTGCGGGTCAAGCGGCCACCAGCAATGCGCCCAAGTTCCGCGACATGCCGTTTGGCGTGGCTTACGGCTATGTCTTGGGTGCCGCGATTCTTTTGTGGTTGGCGTGGGCCTATGTCCAAGGCCGCAGCCCTGATCCGGCGATTGCCAACAAATTCTTCTTCCTGCGTATCGCAATTGAAGGGTTCATCATCTTTGCAATCGCGGCATGGCTGTTTCGTATTCTTGGCCGTAAAGTCGGCACATCATGGAGCCGGAAGCTGTTCCGCTCAATGCCGCTGACCGCCTCTTTTGGCATTCTGACGATTCTGATCTACGCCATTCTGGCGATATTTGCAGGCCTGCTTGCCCCATATGGGCAAGAGGAAATCATCCAGGGTGTTGCCGCCAACATTGTCCCGGGTGGCGATCCCGCGCTGGGCGGCAATCCTGATTTCTATTTTGGTACCGACCAGATTGGCCGCGATATCCTAAGCCGACTGATTTATGGTGCGCAGAACACAGTGGGTATTGCTTTTGCAACCACTGTTCTGGCTTTCCTATTGGGGGGTACGCTGGGATTCTTGGCGGCGACCCTTGGCGGTTGGCTGGATCAAATTCTTTCACGCTCGGTTGATGTGCTGATGGCAATCCCGTCACTGATCTTTGCGCTGCTTTTGATGACCATCGCGCAGATCTGGGCGCCGCAGTTGGGTATCCCGCTGACGGTGTTCATGGTCGTGATTATCGCCGTGATCGACAGTACCCGCGTTTACCGTTTGGCCCGGGCCGTTGGTCAAAATATTGTTGTGATGGATTATATTGAGGCTGCAAAGCTGCGCGGCGAAGGTCTGGGTTATCTGATCTTCAAAGAGATATTGCCGAACGCGACTGCCCCGTTGCTGGCCGAATTCGGTCTGCGCTTCTGCTTTGTTTTCCTGACGATTGCCGCGTTGTCATTCTTGGGTGTTGGTATCCAACCACCACTGGCAGATTGGGGCACGATGGTCCGCGATTTGGGTGGTTTCGTGAACTACGCCCAGTTCGCACCGCTCGCCGCGACTGCGCCCTTGTTGGCTGCAGGAGCGATTGCCTTGCTGACCGTCGCTGTGAACTTTGTGGTCGACTGGATGCTGCATAAATCGTCGGGGCTGAAAGAATGAGTGAAGAACCGCTTCTTAAAATGCGCGGCGTCAAGATCGAAGGCCGCAGCGACGAAAAATGGAATCCGATTATCAACGGTGTGGACCTGACGCTAGCGCGCGGTGAAGTGCTGGGGCTGATCGGGGAATCCGGTGCCGGCAAATCGACGCTTGGTCTGGCGGCGATGGGCTATACCCGCGATGGCGTACGTATCAGTGAAGGTACGGTCGAATTTGACGGGATTGACCTGCTGAAAGCGTCTGCTTCGGTAAAGCGGGAATTGCTTGGCAAGCGCATTGCCTATGTCGCGCAATCGGCCGCGGCCAGTTTTAATCCTGCGCATAAACTGATGGATCAACACGTCGAAGGTCCTGTGCAACACAATGTTTTGGGGCGTGGCGAAAGCGAAGACGACGGAATCGAGCTTTACCGCAAGCTGCGTCTGCCCAATCCCGAAGAAATCGGTTTTCGCTACCCGCATCAGGTATCCGGCGGACAGTTGCAGCGCTGCATGACCGCTATGGCGATGTCCTGTCGTCCTGATTTGATTATCTTCGACGAGCCGACAACTGCATTGGACGTGACAACCCAGATCGAGGTTCTTGCCTCGATCCGTGACATCGTCGAGCAGTTTAATACTGCCGCGATCTATATCACCCATGACTTGGCTGTCGTTGCGCAGATGTCGGATCAGATCAAAGTTCTGCTCAAAGGCGACGAGGTTGAAACCTCTGATACCCGCACGATGCTTTCTGCGCCAACACAAGAATATACAAAGTCGCTTTGGGCTGTGCGCAGTTTTGAACGTCCGATGAAACCTGCTGTGCATACCGGTGCCGTCCCTGTTGTCAGCGTTCAAAATGTCGATGCGGCCTACGGCACTGTGCCTGTGCTGCATGACGTCAGTTTTGACATGCATGAAGGACGTACTGTTGCCGTTGTGGGCGAAAGCGGTTCGGGCAAATCTACGACAGCGCGGTGTATTACGGGGCTTTTGCCACCCAAAGCAGGACAGATTCTAGTCGATGGCCAAGTGATGCCAGCCGATTATCGTAAACGCTCCAAAGATCAGTTGCGTCAGGTGCAGATGATCTATCAGATGGCCGATACCGCCCTGAACCCGCGGATGTCGATTGGCCAGATCATCGCCCGCCCAGTTCAGTTTTATCTGGGTCTGACTGGTGCAGCGAAGCGTAAAAGAGTTGATGCCCTGCTTGAACAGATCGAGCTTGAGCCGACAGAATACTACAACCGCCTTCCATCCGAACTTTCGGGTGGGCAAAAGCAGCGGATCGGTATTGCCCGCGCGCTTGCGGCGGAGCCGAAGTTTATCATTTGTGACGAAGTGACGTCTGCGCTGGACCAGTTGGTCGCTGAAGGTATTCTGCGTCTATTGGCGCGCTTGCAGGACGAGCTGTCGCTTTCTTATATGTTCATCACGCATGACCTTGCGACCGTGAAAGCGATTGCTGACGAGGTTGTTGTGATGAAAGATGGACGCGTTGTGGAGCAAGGCCCAAAACAAGAAATGTTCCAACCACCGCATCACGCCTACACAGATCTTTTGCTGTCATCGGTACCCGAGATGGACCCTGACTGGCTCACAAATCTGCTTGAAGAACGCGGAGTTGATAACATCGGCGATGCAGCCGTTGATAATATGTAAAACGAATCGCCTACGTAAGTGGTGACAACATTGGGCGGAAAACGCCTGAAACGATAACTAGGGAGAACGACAATATGCATGGAATAAGTAGACGCGGTCTATTGAAAACAGGTGTCGCAGCCGGTGTGCTGGGTCTGACAGGTATGCCGCTTCGCGCACAGACGCGTGGCGGAAAGCTGACGGCTGGTCTGGGTGGCGCGAACACGTCAGATAGCTGGGATGGCCGGACGCATTCCGACATCTTCATGATCGCTTCGGCGCAAGGTGCGGTCTTTGACTGCCTGACCGAAGTTGCCGCTGACGGATCACTTATCGGCGAATTGGCCGAAAGCTGGGAAGCGTCCGCGGACGCCAAGGTATGGACATTCAACCTGCGCCAAGGAGTGACCTTCCACAACGGCAAGTCATTTGGTGCGGATGATGTGATTGAATCGCTTCAAATTCACGTCGCTGAAGGAGCCAAGTCTGCGGCGCAGCCGATTGTTGCGGCTATCTCAGAGATGACGAAAATCAATGACTATCAGGTGCAGTTCACGCTGGAAGCTGGCAACGCAGACTTGCCTTACCTGCTATCTGATTATCACTTGCTGATGTACCCAGCTGGGCAGATCGAAGAGGCTATCGCCAAAGGTATCGGTACTGGACTATATCAAGCTCAGTCCTTTGATCCCGGTGTGCGCATGGTCGCGACCCGCTATGCAGATCACTACAAAGGTGATGATGCAGGTTTCTTTGATGAAATCGAGTATATCGCGATCAATGACAACACAGCTCGGACCAATGCTTTGCTGACCGGTCAGGTTGACGCAATCAACCGGATTGACTTCAAAACCGAAGCCTTGCTGCGTGCCAACCCAGCGGTGCGTATTCAGGAAGTGACCGGCAACCAGCACTACATCTTCCCGATGCTGACTAAAGTTGCGCCGTTCGATGACGTCAACGTCCGTCGCGCGTTGAAGTACGGTATCAACCGTCAGGAAATGGTAGATAAGATCCTGCTTGGTCATGGTCAGGTCGGCAACGATTCACCGATCGGACCTGCAAACCAGTACTACAACGGCGATATGGAACAGCTTGCTTACGATCCGGACAAGGCCAAGTTCTACCTCAAGGAAGCTGGTCTAGATAGCATCGACCTCGATTTGTCAGCGTCCAACGCCGCGTTCGAAGGTGCTGTTGATGGCGCGCTTCTTTACAAGAACTCTGCACAGGCAGGTGGTATCAATATCAACGTGATTCAGGAGCCGGCAGATGGTTACTGGTCTAACGTCTGGCTGAAAAAGCCATGGTGTGCGAGCTACTGGTCAGGTCGTGCAACTGAAGACTGGATGTTCTCGACGGCTTATGAAGCTGGTGCGCCTTGGAACGACAGCCAGTGGGATCAGCCCCGCTTTCAGGAGCTTCTCTTGTCGGCGCGTGCCGAGTTGGACAGCGACAAGCGTCGCGAGCAGTACTTCGAGATGCAGCAAATCCTGCGTGATGATGGCGGCGTAATCCTGCCAATGTTTGCGAACTACGTGCAGGCTGTGAACAACCGGATCACTTCACCAGATACGGTCGGTAACCTGTGGCAGATGGATAACGCCCGCATGGCAGAGCGTTGGTCCGTGGCATAAGTCAAAACCGCCTTTAGCAAACGAAACGCCCCGCCGATTGGTGGGGCGTTTTGCGTTTTCGCGGCGTGTTTTCGCCCTGCACCTTACACGTCAGGCAAGATTCGGCCCAAATCGACTCATTCGGAGGGTACTTTAACCCATTATGAACAAACCGTTTTCTGCCCGTTCACTTTACCTTGTCATAAGGGACGTTCGCGACGGCCCGTGATTCTTTTTGCGGCGTCTGTCGGCCACTCACTTCGAATTAAGTCTGGAGAAACAATGACTTTATCTTTCACACGTCAGTTCTTGCGCGCAGGTGCAACAGCACTGATCTTGTCGACAGTTACCAGTGTAAGCATGTTCGTCTCTGCAGATGCTGTTTACGCAGAGCGCGGCGGCAACGGGAAAAGCGGTGGAAACCGCGGCAACAGCGACCGCAGTTCCAGCCGCTCTGACAATGGAAATGCAAACCGTTCAAGCAACGGAAACGCCAACCGCTCTAACAACGGCAACGCCAATCGCAGCGTTGTGCAGGAAGTAACCACTGGTACAGGCAACAATGGCCGTGGCGTTCTTGCCCGGGAATTGCGCGGGCTGAACGCGGCGCATGCCAATCAGAATGCACTCGAAAACGCATCCCCGAACAGTATGCCTGGTAAGCTATACATTTATCAGCAAGAGCAGCCGGAGTTGCGTGCAGATGCTGCGGATGCGCTGGCGGAATACGAGCGGCTGTCTGCGCTTACAGCTGAAGAGATCGCTGCAGAATTTTCAGAAGATCAGTACGCAGCAGCTCTTGCTGGGGTGGCTGGGGACTCTGAGGAGCTCATGCGCCTTACCGAGCTAACAGACGAGCAGA
>UPTN01000253.1_pt1 | contig 29346 bp, 35 predicted proteins | sample 2160111 | NCBI WGS metagenome assembly UPTN01 (sample SAMN06265058, study PRJEB28932) | marine metagenome | isolation source: Columbia River Estuary | place: USA:Columbia River Estuary, USA | collected 2014-05-05
TTTATATACTAACTGGGCTTACAATGTTACAACCAAAAAAAACCAAATATAGAAAGCCAATGCGAGGGCGACTCAAAGGTAGTGCTACCAGAGGAGCGGAAATTGCATTTGGTGACTATGCCTTAAAGGCTACAACGAGAGGTTTTATTACTTCTCGTCAAATAGAATCAGCTCGTAGAGCTATGGTTCGTTACATCAAGAGAGGTGGAAAAATCTGGATACGAATATTTCCTGATAAAGCATTCACTACTAAACCTCTTGAAGTACCAATGGGTTGAGGAAAATGATCTGTAGAAATGTATCGAGCTCCTGTAAAACCTGGAAGAGTGCTGTTTGAAATAACAGGTGTCACTCCAGAAGTTGCAAGGGAAGCTTTTACGCTTGCTTCATATAAACTCCCTGTGAAAACAAAAATTATAGTTGATTAATCCTTTTTGAAAGATGAAAGAAATAAAAGATTTAAAAATGAAATCAAATGAGGCTCTTGCAAAACTTTCACCTGAGAAACTCAAGGAAGAAGTAAAAGATGCTCAAAAAACACTCTATACAATTGGGATGAAACTCGCTGTAGGAGAATTAAAACAAACACATCTTGTGAAAGTATTAAGAAGATATATTGCTTCTCTTAAGACTCGAATTTCACAAGGGGCTAAATAATATTTTATTGGTAAAAATAATCATTATATGAGAACTATAACAGGAACCGTTATAAGTGACAAGATGGATAAAACAGTAGTAGTATCAGTAGATACCTATAAAAGTCATGAGAAATATCATAAAAAATATAGAGTGACGAGCAAGTTTTATGCTCATGATGAAGCTAATTTGTGTAAGATAGGAGATACAGTAACGATTAATGAATCGCGTCCTCTTTCAAAATTAAAAAGATGGACAGTAGTCGCAGCATAAATATTTCAACATTTAAAGTTATTTAATTATTATGATACAAACAGAAACAAGACTCGCTGTTACAGATAATTCAGGAGCAAAGGAAGTTCTTTGTATTAAAGTACTTGGTGGATCACACAGAAGGTATGCTTCTATAGGAGACATTATCGTATGTTCTGTAAAAAAAGCAGCACCAGATGGAACTATAAAAAAGAAAAAAGTAGTAAAGGCAGTTGTGGTAAGAACCGCGAAAGAGATTAAAAGAAAAGACGGAAGCTATGTACGTTTTGATGATAATGCGTGTGTAATTATCTGAGACGATGGAAATCCAAAAGGGACTCGTATTTTTGGTCCTGTAGCTCGTGAACTTAAGATGAAAGGATACAATAAAATAGTATCTCTCGCACCAGAAGTTTTATAATTATATTTATTTGTTATCGAAAGACTATGAAAATTAGAACATGAGACACAGTCGTAGTAATGTCTGGAAAAGATAAAGGAAAAACAGGAAAAGTGCTTAAAGTTTTTCCGGTTACTGGGAAACTTGTTGTGGAAGGAGTGAATATTGTGACTCGTCATATGAAAAAACAAGGAACAACAGCTGGTCAAATCATAAAAATGGAAAAGGCAATTGATGCTTCAAATGTAATGCTCCAATGTCCTATTACATCTAAGGCTACAAGAGTAGGATACGTGATGATTGAAGAAAAAGGAAAACAAAAAAAATACAGATTTTCTAAAAGAGCTGTAAAAGAAAACAAAAAAACAGCAAAAGATTGTATTATTAAATAATAACACGGCAATGACTTTAAAAGATACATATACAAAAGAGATTGTTCCAAAGTTGAAAGAATCTCTGAAGTGTGAAAACATAATGGAAGTTCCAAAAATAGAAAAAATTGTTCTTAATATGGGTATAGGAACGTATATACGTTCTGGAAATAAAGATTATTCAATACTTCAAGAACATCTTGCTCTTATTTCAGGACAAGCTCCTATTGTAAAAACTGCAAAAAAAGCTATCTCAAACTTTAAATTAAGAGCTGGTATGCCAGTAGGTCTTACAGTAACTCTCAGAGGGGATGCAATGTATAATTTTCTTGAAAAACTTATTAATATTGTCCTTCCTCGAGTAAGAGACTTTAGAGGTATAAATCCTAGATCTTTTGATGGAGAAGGAAACTATAACTTTGGTATAAAGGAACATACTATTTTCCCAGAAGTACCACAAGATGATGTTGTAAAAAACCATGGAATACAGATAACAGTAAAAACAACAGCAACTTCAAAAGAAGCAGGAAAAGAACTTCTTACACAAATGGGATTCCCATTTACGAAGTAATATAATATTTCTTTAAATAATTTACACGTGGCTCGAAAATCTAAGATTGCAAAATCTCAAAAGTTAAAAAAGAAATTTCTTCAAGCAATTGCTGATGGAAGAAAACCACTAGAAGCAACTAAGGTATTTAATTGTTGTAGTGTATGTGGAAGAACCAGAGGTTTTTTAGGGAAGTTTGATATTTGCAGAATTTGTTTTAGAGAAAAAGCAAATGCTGGAGAACTCCCTGGAGTTAGAAAATCAAGTTGGTAATATAATAACTTATACGTTTTAGTTTCATAATTACTTGTCATATGATAATGGATCCTATTGGAGATTTACTCACAAGAATGAGAAATGGATACCTTGCTCGAAAAGAGGAGATATCTCTTCCATACTCAAAATTAAAAGCAGATATACTTAAGATTTTGAAAAAAAATAAATATATATCAGATTATACGGAAGTAGATCTTGGTTCAGGAAAAAAAGACCTTCATGTTACTTTAAATAATGTAAGAAAGACTCTTGTTATTCCTACATTTAAAAGAATTTCTCGACCAGGTCAGAGAATTTATCTCGGGAGTAGAGATATTCAAAAATCTAGAAATGGGAAAGGAATATTTATTGTATCTACTCCAAAAGGTGTAGTTACTGGATATGAAGCTAGAAGTCTGAATGTAGGAGGTGAACTCTTATGTGAGATATACTAAGAATATATAAAAAATGCAGATAGCGTGTGAGCGTATATCGTAATTTAATTTTAAATTGAAAAAACATGTCTAGAATAGGAAAGCTTCCTGTAGTAATACCAGAAAAAGTTGAAGTAAATATTTCGGGAAATACTATCACAGTAAAAGGAGAGAAAGGTACACTTACTTTTGATTTCAAACCTTCTGTTGTAGTAAAAATTGAGGAAAACGAAGTTATTGTAAGTCCAAAAGATGATTCAGCTAAAGCCCTTTGGGGTACTACAAGATCAGTTATTGCTAATATGGTTGAATGAGTTTCAAATGGCTATAAAAAGTCTCTTGAAATAAATGGAGTTGGTTATAAATTTGAAGTTCAATGACAGAAACTTATACTTTCTATAGGTTTTTCTCATAAAGTTGATATGGATGTACCTGCTGGACTCCAAGTTGCTATGGATGAGAAAGCAAAAAATGTTATTCATGTGACTGGTATTGATAAACAACTTGTTGGTCAATTTGCTTCAAAAATTAAAGCAAAAAAGAAACCTGAGCCATATAAAGGAAAAGGTATTAAATACCTTGGAGAACATATTAGAAGAAAAGCTGGTAAAACAGGTTCTAAATAAAAGAAAAATATTAACTTAAATTTATTTTACATATAATATTCACTATGTTACAAAAACAGGTAAATAGACTCAGAAGAAAAGTAAGAGTTGGATCAAAATTATTTTGAACGGCAGAACGTCCAAGATTGAGTGTGTTTCGAAGTGGAACTCATATTTATTCTCAGCTGGTTGATGATGCTGCAGGTAAAACACTTGGAAGTGCTTCCGATCTAAAAAATGATTCAAAATCTTCAAAAACTGAACTTGCAAAACAAGTTGGAATTGATATTGCAAAAGTAGCTCAAGGTCTCAAGATACAAGAAGTAGTATTTGATAGAGGTGGGTTTGCATATCATGGGAGAGTGAAAGCTCTTGCTGATGCAGCTCGTGAATGAGGTCTAAAATTTTAATTTACTTTATATATAGTACTTATGGCATTTGAAGGAAAAGGTAATCCACGTAAAGGAGGAAAAGATAATTTCAAACCAAAAAAAGATTTTAAAGAAGAACTTCTCTCTATAGATAGAGTAACTCGTGTTACTGCAGGTGGTAGACAACTTCGTTTTCGAGCAGTAATGGTGATATGAGATGGAAAAGGGCAAGTTGGTCTAGGAACTGGGAAAAGTTGGGAAGTAGTAGATGCTATCGCAAAAGCTATTGCTGATGCAAAGAAAAACCTTATTAGAGTAAAAATTGATAATGGAACGGTTCCTTACAATTTAGAAGCTAAGTTTAAAGCAGCTAAGATTATGCTTCATCCTGCTTCAGAAGGTACTGGTATTATTGCTGGTTGATCTGCAAGAAAAGTGCTTGCAGTAGCTGGTTATAAAGATATTCTTGCAAAAAGATATGGTTCATCAAATCTTTTAAATAATGCAAAAGCAACTTTAAAAGCACTACAACTCTTTAAATAGAAAGAAATTCTAATAGTTAAAATTATATAATTATGCTTACAACACATACACTCAAACCAACAGAAGGTTCAAGAAAAAAATCAAAAAGACTTGGAAGAGGAAATGGTTCTGGAAAAGGAACATTTTCTGGAAGAGGAATGAATGGTCAAAATAGCCGTGCAGGTGGAGGTGTACCTGATTGGTTTGAAGGAGGACAGACTCCTCTTTTTAGAAGAATGCCAAAACTAAAAGGTTTTTCAAATGCGATATTTAAGAAACATTATACTGTGATAAATCTCTCAGATATTGAATTTGCTATTTCTAAAGGAGTAAAAGAAATTACAAAAGAGACTCTTATAGAGGTAGGGATTGTAACAAAGAAAAATCTCCCTGTGAAACTTCTTGGTAATGGAGATTTAAAATCTAAGATTACTATATCAGTGGATGCTGCATCGCAGTCTGCAAAAACAGCAGTAGAAAAGGCCGGAGGGACATTAAATATTACAACTGATACATCAGAACAAAAATAGTCCAACATCAAGTTGGACTTTTTCTCTCTTTGTCTTAAAATAAGAGTAAAGGAAGAATATTATAATTTATTACGATACCTATGATACTTGATACATTTCGTTCTATTATTGCCATAAAAGATTTAAGAAGAAAAATTATTGCAACCCTTCTTTTGGTGTTAGTATATAAATTTCTTTCTGTTATTCCAATTCCTGGTGTAAACACAAATGGTTTATCTGCAATTATTGAAGGACAAAGAGGGCTTTCATTCTTTTCTGCACTTATGGGTGGTTGATTAGAAAATTTTTCTATTATTCTTATGGGGCTTTCTCCTTATATCAATGCAGTAATCATCATTCAACTTCTTGGAGTAATTGTTCCTAGAATTTGAGATATGCAAAAAGAAGGAGAACAAGGTCAAAGAAAAATCACAAAAATTACTCGATGGCTAACCCTTCCGATAGCGTTTCTCCAAAGTTATGGGATGATAATTCTTTTGAATTCTCTCGCTGGTGGAAATATTATAAATGTTTCAGATATGACTACGGTACTTACAGCTATGACTATTGCTACAGCTGGAACTATATTTCTTATGTGGCTTGGGGAAGTAATGACTGAGTATGGTATTTCGAACGGTATTTCTATCATTATCATGGCTTGAGTTCTTTCGGCAGTACCTGGTACTATTATGGGATATATTGCTACTGCGCAGTATCCACTCTTTGCTGGTCTATTTCTTGCTACTTTTGCTATTATATATGTGATTATTAAGTTTACTGAGGGACATAGAAGAATTCCCATTATTTATGCAAAAACTGGAGGTGAAGAAAAATCCTATTTCCCAATAAAGATAAATCAAGCAGGTATGATTCCTATTATATTCTCGATTTCTATTGTAACATTTCCAGCGATTCTTGGTCAAATACTTTCAAATACAACAGGTGGAAATGCAAAAGCTGTAGGTGATATTTTACAAACCTATTTTAGTATGCAAAATCCTTCTTGGGTATTTATATCAATATATTTTGCTCTCGTATTAGCATTTTCTTTTTTCTATGTTTCTATCACATTTAACACAGAAGATGTAGCTGAAAATATTCAAAAAAGAGGGGGTTATATTCCTGGTATTAGACCAGGAGAGGAAACAGCAAACTATCTTCAAAAAGTATCAAATCACCTCAATCTTTTTGGAGGATGATTCTTAGCTCTTATTGCTGTTCTTCCATATATACTTTGAAAAATCATGGGACAATCAGTTGATTTGATTATTTCTGCAGCAGGACTTATCATAGTCGTAGCTGTTATTCTTGATCTTATTAGAAAAGTCGATGGAGAAATGAAGATGTTTGATTACTCAAAATATAAGTAATCACTTATATTTATTTTGATATTTAAAAAGTCTTTTCTAGTATACTAGAAAAGACTTTTTAAAATTATAATTATTATGTTTAAAATTATTTTCAGAGTTTTACAACTCTTACATGAAAGAAAAAAAACAGTTTTTTTTCTTATCTGAGCAAATTTTATATTTGCGATACTTATTCTTGTTGAACCAATTTTTTTCAAACATGTTATTGATATGTTAGTTGCTTTTGATTCTCCTCAAAAAAGTGATATTTCTTCATTGATGGATACTTTACTTCTTTGGCTTTGAGTTTGAATTATTACTATAACATTAAAATTATATATTACAATCCTTGCTGATCGCTTTGCTCATCATGAATTTACAAGAAACGTAGAATCATTTTATACTCATATCCAAGATCTTTGAATAAGATTTCATTTAGATACAAGTTCAGGGCAATTAGTGAAAAAAATTACGAGATGAGCAGACGGTATATTTCGTCTTCATCTTGATATATTTCGTAGAATTATTACGAGTATCTTTATCATACTGATTCTTATTCCTATAGTTTTATACTTTAATATAAAGCTCTGACTCTTTGTTATTATTTTATGATGTTTATCTTCGAGTGTCACTTTTTTTATAGCTTCAAAAACATTTAAAAAGCAATCAGCGATTGAGGACATATATTCTAATATGTCAGCTCTCTATGGGGATACATTTTCAAATATGTCGATTGTAAAAAGTTTTTCTTTACATAAGCTGAAGAATAAGCAATTAAAAGATATGACTGATCAGAGAACAAAAAAACAATATCCTATTTTAAATTGGTGGGGAGCTATTATTAGTTTTTCTCAAATATTAAAAATAGTTGTTTCTATTGGAGTTATTTATTTTGGGAGTTATCTTTATTTTCAATGAGAGATTTCTATTTGAGAGATAGTTATGTTTCTGAGTTTTTCTGTAATTTTTCTTTCTGCTATAGAAGATCTGACTTGGACTTTTGAGTCCATTTTTTGGAATATAGCTCCAATCGAACAATATTTTCAAATTTTAGATACACCTATAGAGGTGAAAGATGTACCATGAGCTAAAATATTAAAAAACGTGAAATGAGATATAGTATTCAAAAATCTAGAATTTTCCTATGATGGAAAACGGAAGGTTTTAAAAGATATTAACTTTGAGGTCAAAGCGTGAGAAAAAATAGCTTTTGTCTGACATACTGGTTCTGGAAAGACGACTATGACGAATCTCTTACTACGCTTTTTTGATCCCCAGTCCTGAGATATCAAAATTGATGGACAATCTATTTACAAGGTAACCCAAGAGTCTCTGAGAAAAAATATCTGAATCGTCTTTCAGGATAATTCTCTCTTTAATACGACTATTCTAGAGAATATTCGACTTGATACGGATGCTTCTCGAGTTGATATTGAAAGAGTTGCGAAAAAATCTCATAGTTCAGATTTTATAAAAAACCTCTCTGATTGACTCGATACCATAGTAGGGGAAAGAGGAGTAAAACTTTCTGGATGAGAGAAACAGCGTCTTGCGATAGCCAGAGCATTTCTCAAGGATGCTCCAATACTTATCCTCGATGAAGCAACTTCTGCACTTGACGCGCAAACTGAGAAATACCTCCAAGGCTCATTTGATGAGCTTATGAAAGGCAGAACCACGTTCATCATAGCTCACAGACTCTCAACTATTATGAAAGCCGACAGAATCTTCGTCTTTGACCAGTGAAAAATAGTGGAACAAGGAAGTTATAGTGAACTGATGAAATTCTGAGGAAAATTTACTAAACTGGTAGAAGCTCAAACGAAGGGATTTATAGAATAGAAAAAACTGATAGAAAATTTTCTATCAGTTTTTAAGTATTGTTTCTTTTTGAGGACTTCCATACCAAGCAAGCAGTGACATAAGGAAATGCTTTCCAAGAGTATCTTTTTCTCAGGAAAGATTATCCCCAATCTCTTCAAGAGATACTGATCTAATAGAGAGAGATTCATCTTTTGATTCAGCAGTTGTCCAAAGCTGTAGTATTTCAGACAGACTTTTATCTGTATATCAGCTACATACTATTTCTGGATTCATTCTTTTTTGTTCCATTACCAACCCACGTGGTTCAAAATCACATTCTTTTTGAGGGATTCAAAGTTCTCTCTGTACTGGATCAATCTCTCAAGTAAAGAGAGCATTTGCTGCTTGAGGGAGATAATGTACATCAGCTTTCAATCACAGTTCTTCTTCTACTTCTTCTTGTGCTGCTACTACTAAATTAGCACTTTTATTATAAATATTAATAGCTCCAGAAGCAGAAGCTACTACTTTATTTTGAGTTCTTTGGGTAAGAGTAGTAGAGTTATTTCTATCTTGCGACACAATGCAGGGTTTTCCTTGTTCATCTTTTGCCATTACAGATATACAGATTCAAAGTGAATTTGGGAGCATAAATTCTCATATATCATTCGTATTATTACAGATATTTACTACTTCGCGTAAAGTTCTTTCTCATATTTGTACGTCATCAAGAGAAACATTACTACAAGCAAAAGCGAAATAGGGTATTTCTTGCATATACAGGGTATTATCTGCAGATTTTAAAAGAGAAGCTACCCTCCCATTCATGAGTTTTCTTCCATTTTTTGATGCCTCTTGTATTTGAATGAATAATCTCTTCATACAAGCATTTGTAATCTCTTCCGGGATAATTCATAGAAGCCTCAATTTTCACCTACTCTTTTCGTATTTTTCTTGGAGATATTTCCATGTATAAATGAGCTGTTCTCAGATATTTTCTCAAACATATTCAGTATTTAATTCTTCAGAAAAATCTTGAAGAGATATTCAAAAGATATTATCAAATAGCTCATAATCTTCCCTTTGAATATCAATATTTCAACAGGCTACAGATATTTTTGGTTTTTGAGTATCAAAAAACTCAAGTACTTTCGTTCAAGATTTTTCTTCGAGAGATAACTGGAGAGAAGTACTGTTAATATCTCATTCATCAGAGAATGTAGAAGTGTGTAAGCTCATGTATATATCATAGCATTTATATTATTTTTATACAAAAATCTTGACGTGTATATAAAGTATATATAATGAGTATACTTTTTAGCACATAACATTTATATGAGATGATATCATTGGTACACGCAATTACAGTGAATGGACTAGATACAACTATAGTTGATATTGAAGTAGATATTAACCAAGGACTTCCTGCTTTTACAATAGTAGGACTTCCAGATCAATGAGTTCAAGAGAGTAAAGAACGACTCAGGTCAGCTCTTAAATCGAGTGGAGCGAAGCTGCCTACCATACGAATTACTGTAAATTTAGCCCCAGCAAATATCAAAAAGTCAGGGCCAAGCTTTGATCTTGGGATTGCAATAGGGATTTTACTTGATCAAGGATATATTAAAAATGACGCTCTTATACGAGACTCTATATTCCTCTGAGAGCTTTCACTGGATGGATCACTTCGTCACATACCCTCAGTTCTTCCTGCAACGATAGGAGCAAAGGAAAAGGGGTTTAAACGTATATTTATTCCAGCAACCAATACGAAAGAAGCTTCTATTATTCCGTGAATCGAAGTCGTAAAAATACATAATCTCACAGAGCTTATTGATGTATTAAATAAAGAAAGCGACTATATTCCTGAAACGGTCTTAAATATTTCAACTCTGAGAGCAGAAAAGGTATGAGAGAGCTATGATTTTTCCCATATTATTGGACAAAAACAAGCAAAAAGAGCGCTTGAAATTGCTGCGGCAGGAGGGCATAATATCTTAATGGAAGGTCCTCCAGGAAGTGGAAAAACACTTCTTGCAAAGTCTTTTGCTACTATACTTCCAGATTTAACTTTAGAGGAAGCAATTGAAATATCAAAAATATATTCTATTTCAGGACTTCTTTCGGACGAACAGCCTCTTATTGTAGAAAGACCATTTCGAGCCATTCATCATACAGCTAGTTCAGCGAGTATTATTGGAGGAGGGACGAACGCTCGTCCATGAGAAATATCACTTGCTCATAAGGGAGTCCTATTTTTAGACGAAATACTTGAATTTCAAAAGACGGTTTTAGAAGTGTTACGACAACCTCTTGAAGATGGTGAAATAACGGTAACTCGAGTCAATGCAAGTTATAACTATCCGGCAAAATTTTCTTTAGTTGGAGCTATGAATCCATGTCCTTGTGGATATCTTACTGATCCAGATAAAGCTTGTATCTGTAGTCCAAATCAAATTGCAAATTATAGAGGGAGACTTTCCTGACCACTTCTCGATAGAGTAGATATGTATATAGAGGTTCCAAAAGTCCCAACAGAGGATTTTCGAAAATCTCGAGAAATTCATTCAGAAGATTCTCATACTATACAAACTCGAGTACAAAAAGCCCGAAATATTCAACTTGAGAGATTTCATGCACTTTGAATTTCTTCAAATGCTGAAATGAAGTCCAAAGATACCAAACATTTTTGTAAGCTGGAGAGTGAGTCAGAACAGATACTTTCTCGAGCAGTAAAAACGATGAATCTTTCAGCTCGAAGTTACTATAGAATTCTAAAACTTGCTCGAACTATTGCAGATTTAGAAGGAGTAGATATGATAACTCTATCTCATATACTTGAAGCACTCAGTTATAGAAAAAAAGAAGAAGACTAAATCATATGCTCAAATCACAACTCTTATCTCAGTTTTCTGATATTCATCATATCATCACCACAAAACCTCTTAAATTTCGTTGTCCTTTTTATCAAGGAGAAGATAAGCAGGAAGTTTTACTCAACAAACAAAAACTTGCTCAAAATATATGAATATGAGAAGAGAGAATCATCTTTCTGAATCAAACACACTCTAGTGATGTGGTGCTTATAAACGAAACAAATTGTACTCAAGAGATATATGCTGATGCAGTAATTACTCAAAGTTCTCAACTGGCTCTTTTTGTACTTACATCGGATTGTCTTCCTATCGTACTCTATGATCCTATGACTCAAAGTATTGGGGTTATACATGCAGGGTGGAAATGACTTTTTGGAAATATAATTTCAAATACACTTCAGAAAATGCAAAATCAATTCTGAATCAAAGCTGAACACCTGCAAATATATATTGGTCCTTCAATTTCTCAAGAAAACTATGAAGTACAAATAGATTTCCTAGAAAAAATTCCAGATGAATATAAAAATTATATTAAAAAAATAGAAGAGAAGTATTTTTTTGATCTTCAATGAGTAAGTATACTACAGTTTCAAATATCTTGAATTCCCGCAAAAAATATGGAAATATCTTCTCACTGTACATATAGAGATTCAGAACTATTTCATAGCTATAGACGAAAAACCCACTTTCCAAATATTGAGTATGGAAATAATGCAATGGGGATATATTTGAAATAACTTGATTATTTTGATATTAGCTCTATTATCTATCTATGAACACACAAATATTTATTTCTATGCATCATCATATGTGAAAATCGAAAACGATTTTTGCATGTATTTTTGGGATGTAATTTTCAATAATATATAAAAAAGCTGTTTTCGAGAAGAAAGCAGCTTTTTTAGTTTTTAATTCTGAAGTAATGAAGGCAATCTATGCACGACATCATGAAGCTCACTGAAACTTTTAGGATTTTTGAGTGTTTTTTTAGCTCCTAAAAGTATTTTTATGAGCTTTTTTATTTTTAAATTTTATGATTATGAACAAAAAACTATGAATTGAGATACAAGAAGTTGATATGTGAGATATATCTCTTCTTCCAGAGACTATGTACCAAGGAGTACAAAAAAAGTGGTCTCAATTAGGATTATATATCTCAAGGGATTTGGTATTTGAACTACAAAATATAGTAGAACAATATCTCAGAGTTATGTGACTCAGTAGCACTATGTATCCTGCACGAGTTGATATTGGATTTTCATCTCAGGGATACCCTATTATTTATGAAATCACTACTTGATTTGTAGATCAAGTCTGAAGTTGTCTTTCTCTCCAACAAGCATTATGAGATACGACATGATTAGATTCACTTTCTCAGACACCATTTCTTTCGACTATCCTTACCAGTACTCCTTATCTTCCTGAATATACTATCATGAGAGATATGTTTGAGAAGTCAGGAAAAAAACTTCTTGAAGAAGAAACAGAAAGAACCTTTGTCTATGGATATCCAACAGAGGCTATGCTTGGAGAGTCGAATTTTATCCCATGATGGAAATGACTTGAGAGTGAATCAAAACTTTCTCAAACAAAAGTTTTACAGCGAATTACACAAGGAAGTAATTTTATTATTCCAAGATATTTCTCCTTGCAAGATACCAGCTATAATAATTTACCGAATGAATGAAATACATGACTTATATTTAAGCAAGATACACCAAAAATAAAAGGAAATAGAAATACTATTCTTTTCGGTAAGTGAAGAATAGCAGAGCGAAGATATAAAGATTGAGAAATGTTGGCACAAGAGTATATTGAAGCATATAGAGATAGTGAAAATAGAAGATTTGAAGCGAAAGTTCTTTTTATGCCGAGTCAGACTGGTATAAATTTTACTGGAATGTATAATCTTCTCGACACATGAAGTATTGAGCTTAATTTTTGAAGTACGAAGATTCCAAACGATGGATATCCCCAAGGGCCATGAATTATTATTCCATAAATACAAAATATGAAAACATATAAAATATTTTATATCGATGATCAGTCTTATGCAATACCTCAGCTTATACACGCGTTTCCAGAAGATTTAAAATATGAACTTGTTTATATACAGAGAATATGTGATATTCCAGAAGTTAGAGATTTTGATCTAGTGATTCTTGATTTTTATCTCGATAAAGATACAAAAACAGCGCTTGATATTATAGATCTTTTTGCGGGGAATCTTATACTCTCATTTTCTTCAAGTTGAAAGAAAAATGAGTTGATGCTGAGTCAGTGAGCAATGTATGCATGTGAAAAATTTAGAAATACAAATGAGAACCCAAAACTCAAAGAAATACTTGGACTTATTTTTTGAGAAAGCTAAGATTTTGCTATACTAGAAATATATTTTTACTCAATAATGCAAGACTATGCAACAACTCCCAAATACCCCACCAAAAGGAACAGCTGACTGGTTCCCTGAAGAATATAAGGTTCGAAAATATATTTTTGATACCTGGAGAAAAGTATGTGTTTCATATGGTTTCGAAGAATATCTTGGTCCTCTTGTAGAGTCTGTAGATATATGGAAAGCAAAGTCAGGAGAAGATGTATGAGGTTCAGAACTCACACAAATCACAAATAGAAATGGTGAACTCGATGGTCTTGCAATTCGTCCTGAAATGACACCAACTGTAACTCGTATGGTAAGTCGTATTTGGAAGGAAACAGATAAACCTGTAAAATGGTTTTCTATTGCAAATTTTTATCGAAATGAAAAACCACAAAAAGGGAGAAATCGAGAATTTTGGCAGTTAAATGCTGATGTTTTTGGTGAATCATCTCTTACTGCAGATATAGAAATTCTCACACTTGCGCTCGAGCTTATGAGAGCTTTTAATGCTCCTAAGGGAAGTTATATTCTGAAACTCAATCATCGAGAACTCATTAATGGATTTTTTGATATTGTACTTGAAATCAAAGATTCTCAGCAAAAAACGCAACTTATGAGACTCTTGGATAAATACGAAAAACTCCCAAAAAATATTTTTGATGAAGAAATCCAGAAAATTGGCCTCACTGATTCAGAAGTAGTACATAAATTTATGGCTGCAAAAACACTTGGAGACTTAAGAGAGAGTTTTGTATCACTTGCAGGGGATTCAAGTTTTCAGGATTTTGAATATATTATAGAAACACTTGAAAAACTCTGATATAGAGACGAAATAGTCTTCTCTGGGAATCTTATTCGAGGATTTGACTATTATGATGGAGTGATTTTTGAAATGTTTGATACCAATAAAGATAATCCTCGTGCTCTTTTTGGAGGAGGTCGTTATAATGGTCTTGCAGATATATTTTGAGTAAAAGAAGGAATTCCTGCCGTTGGATTTGCTCCAGGAGATGAAACGATGAAGCTCTTCTTAGAGGGGCATGGATTACTTGGAAAAATTCAAAATACTCATAGTGAAAAATATTATCTTCCACTTTTAGATGACACCTTCTTTCTTGAAATTCAACAAATAGCGAGTGTTCTCCGACTTGAATGAAAAAAAGTACAACTTGGACTCTCTCCAAAAAAACTCCCAAAAGCTTTCAAATATGCAGATAAAAATCACTATTCTCACATAGTAATATTTGGAGAAGATGAAAAAACGAAATGAGAGTTTGTAGTGAAGGACCTGAGAGATGGAGAAGAAAAAAGTATTTCTTTATAACATATACTATGATTATAGCGCTTTCAAACGAAACTATCGTAATGAAACACATTGCGGATAGGATTTGAAGAGACCAAAAATTAGTATATATTGATACGGCTTCCAACTGACAATCAGGAGACAAGACTTGGCTTGACAGTCAAATATGAGCAATTAAAAAAGAGTATTCAGCTTTCTCTCGGTATTCTCTTGAATGAAAAACTATTTCAGATTTTAGAGCAGACTTGTCAGAGTACGATATTATTCATATGTGATGAGGACAAACAGCTTATCTCCTTCATCATATTATGCAAACTTGATTTGATTCATACCTAAAGGAAGTACTAACTTCTAAAATTATTATAGGTTCAAGTGCTGGCGCAAAAGTTCTTGGAAAAAACATAGGTCATGTTCAAGCTCTTGATGATTTCAGTATTGCTGATGTAAAAGATGGAAGTGCCTTATGACTTCTTAATTTTGATATTTGGGCGCACTTTTGAAAAGAAAAGTATAGAAAAAAATACAATCACGTATTGGATATAGCCTATAAGAACTCTCAAAGCTGAATATATATAAGTGATAACTCCTATATTATTTCTACTGAGTTGGGAATTGAAATTTGTAATGTTTAAAATAGAAAAATGCAAACAGGACTCTATAAACATTACAAGGGAAATCTCTATGAAGTCGTAGGAGTTGTATGCCACTCTGAGACGAGTGAGAAGCTCATTTTGTATCGGGCACTCTATGATTGTCCAGATTTAGAAGAAGACTTTGGGAAACATCCATTTTTTGTGAGACCTTATGGGATGTTCTTTGAAGAGATAGAGTATGAAGGGAAGAAAATAAAACGATTTGAATTTTTAAGAGAATCTTTATAATTCAAATTATGAATACACTAGCAACTATAAAACAAATAAAACCTTTAGGAATTTCTCCTCAAGTTTTTGTTTTGTAGTTTGAATTCAAATTAAAAGATAAAAATTTCAGGAGAAATCCTGAAATTTTTTAATAAATAATATAAGTATGTATGAATAAAGATAATCTTCCATTTTCTCAAGAACAAATACAAAACATCGTTCAACAATTTGGAACTCCATTTCATCTGTATGATGAAAAAGCTATACGCGAAAATCTAAGAGATTTACAAGGTGCATTTCAAAATATAAAAGGTTTTAAAGAATACTATGCAGTCAAGGCATGCCCAAATCCTTATATTTTAGATATTCTCAAAGAAGAGGGGTGCGGTATGGATTGTAGCTCACTGGGAGAACTAATACTCAGTGAAGCAGTATGAGTAAAAGGAGAAGATATTATGTTTACTTCCAATAATACAACTGTACAAGAATTTCAAAAAGCACAAGAGCTTAACGCTATTATAAATTTTGATGATATTACACATATTGATTATTTCTTAGAAAATATTTGAGACCTCCCAGAACTTGTATGTTTTAGATATAATCCAGGCCCACTCAAAGGAGGAAATGAAATTATCGGGACTCCAGAAGATGCAAAATATGGGCTCACTAGAGAACAAATCTTTGAAGCGTATGAAAGATGTAAAAATCTTTGAGTGCAAAGATTTGGGCTTCATACTATGGTTGCATCCAATGAACTTGAAATAGATTATTTTCTAGAAACAGCAAAAATGCTGTTTGACTTAGCCTGAAAACTACAAGAGCAAATATGAGTAAAAATAGAGTTTGTGAATCTTGGGTGATGAATAGGAATTCCTTATAGACCAGAACAAAAAAAAGTAGACTTTCAAACCTTAGCGCAAGGATTGGAAAATTTATACAAAGAAGTTTTTGGAGATACAGGACCAAACATTGTCATGGAGTGTGGTCGAATGGTGACTGGGCCTTATGGATATCTGCTAACACAAGCAATCCACGAAAAACATATTTACAAAGAGTATATTGGGGTAGATGCTTGTATGGCTGATTTGATGCGTCCAGGAATGTATGGAGCTTATCATCATATTACCGTGCTTGGGAAAGAGAATATGACGAAAACAGAGATATATGATATCACAGGTTCGCTTTGTGAAAATAATGATAAGTTTGCTGTAGAGAGAGAACTTCCTCATATAGATGTGTGAGATATTCTTGTAATTCATGATACGGGGGCACATGGTCATGCTATGGGATTTAACTACAATGCCAAACTCCGTTCCCAAGAAATACTCCTTCAAGAAAACTGACAAGTAAAACAGATACGAAGAGCAGAGACCTTAGATGATTATTTTAGAACAATAGAGTATATATGATTATAGATGAAAAAATCGAGCAAATTTGCTCGATTTTTTCTTTTTTCTCCATATATTATAAGAAGAAGTTATTATATAATTTTTTCGTATGTCTTCACTTGTATACAAAGATATTCTTCACACCAAACAATTCACACGTAAGGATTTAGAACTTATATTTGAAACAGCAAGAGATATGGAAAAAATTATCTCTGGAAAGGAAGTTGGGAGGCAACTAGAATGAAAAATAATGGCATCGCTTTTTTATGAACCATCGACCCGTACAAGACTGAGTTTTGAATCAGCGATGAAGCGACTTTGAGGAGAAGTTATTACGGTCAGTGATGGAGGGACAAGTAGTCTTTCAAAAGGTGAAACACTCGAAGATAATGCGATGATCAATGCTATGTATTCAGATATTCTTGTGATGCGACATCCAGAGATTGGAAGTGTTGAAAAAACAGCAGGGGTTGTAGAAGTACCAGTGATTAATGCGGGAGACGGAGCAAACCAGCATCCAACTCAAGCACTTCTTGATGTCTATACTATACTCAAAGAACGAGGAGAACTCGATAATCTTCATATTGCCATTGTAGGAGATTTGAAATATGGTCGTACAACGCATTCACTTGTATTTCTTATGGGGCTTTTTGAAAATGTGAGCTTTAGCTTCATTTCCCCAGAAGAGCTTAAGATGCCTGATAAAGTAATAGATTTTCTTCAAGAAAAAAATATTTCTTACAGTGAAACTCAAAGCTATGAAGAGTGAATTTCCCAAGCAGATGTGCTTTATGTAACTCGACTCCAACGAGAAAGATTTACTGATATGAGTGAATATGAGCGACTCAAGGATGATTTCATTTTAACATGTGATATACTCAAGTCGGCTTCTGTAAAAGATATTACAATTATGCATCCACTTCCGAGAGTCAATGAAGTAGATCATGCAGTTGATACACTGCCAAATGCAGCATTTTTTAGACAAGCACAAAATGGAGTTCCGATTCGTATGGCACTTTTGTATCTACTTTTACAGGATAAAAAATAAAAAAACATGAAGAAAATAGATGCAGGGATAGAATATAAAGTTTACGATATTTGAAATGAAAAGATTCTTAAAGTTCCAAAAAATATTCTTGAAATCTTTATAACACACCTTGATTGGTATACAGAATTATATTTTCATCCCATTAAATTAATAAAGAAGACTATATATACTTATAAACTTAGAGAGGAATCAACAAAATATATTTTTGCACATGTAGATAAAAGTATATTTGGAAATATTGAATACCAAGGGAAAAACATTATTCAAGATAAAGTAATTATTGGAAAATTATATATTGATCATAATCCTTCTAGAGTAAGGGAATACTGTGAAAAATATGTACAGCAACTCTTTGAACTTTGGAAGTATTCTTGTTCTGATATTCACTTTAATTTTACACTGAATACTTGAATAAATTCTCGAAATAATCTGATATTTGTAGATATTGGGGAACTATCTTTTAAAAAAAAAGAAGTTTCAGACTTTATAAGATCACAAGCATGGTTAAAATGATATTCATATTTACATGAATTAAGTTCGGATGCTCAAACAGTCTGTAGAGCAATTTTCTGAGAAAAAATTACACGTCAAAATCTAGAAAAATATTGGTGAGAATACAAATAAGAAAATTAATAATATGAAACAAAAAATATTTGATATTCTTGATTCTTTAGAAATAGAATATACTAACTATAAACATCAGCCAGTTTTTACCTGTGATGAAGCAAAGTGAGTAGATATTCCTGGATATAGAGTGAAGAGTCTCTTACTGAGAAATAAAAAAGCAACAAATTTTTATATGATTGTTTTACCAGATCATAAGCATCTTGATACAAATATCATTCGAACTATTTTTGATGACTCAAAAATGAGTTTTGCGAGTGAGGAGAGAATGATGGAAAAAATAGGACTCAAACCTGGATCTGTCAGTCCATTTGCACTTATAAATAATGAAGAGAGAGATATTCGTGTTGTATTTGATAGCGTACTTCAATCTGAACTCATAGGTTTTCATCCACTCCAGAACGATAACACGGTAGTACTCAATATGAAATCCGTCGAACATTTTTTAGAAAATCTCTGAGTCGAATATGTATATCATGAACTGTAAAAAGATGAAACAAAAACTCCTCCAAATTCTTTATAAAATACTGAGATGTTTTACGAAAATCTATCTTTGGAGAACGAAACCTTATGTTATCGGAGTTACAGGAAGTGTAGGGAAAACGAGTTGCCGCATGATTATTTCCCAGGTTTTAGAACAGATTCAAACTGAAAAAAAGATATATACTTCTCCAAAAAACTTTAACTCAGAACTGGGGCTTATATTTTCTATTTTTATGATAGAATCCTATAATCCAAGCATAAAAAATCTCTTAAAAGTTACATACACTATATTTGTAATATCTTTATTTGGAAGAAAAAAATATGATGTTTTAGTAGCAGAATATGGAATAGATAGTCCATGAGATATGGATTTTTTGATCTCAGTAATGCGTCCAGATATTGGGATTATCACAAAACTTGATTATGTACATAGTGAAAATTTTCCTTGAGGAGTACAAGAGTATTGGCAAGATAAGATGAAACTCTTGATTGCGAGCAAGAAAAAAACATTTTTTAACATAGAGGATGAATTTACTCAAAATAATGAAGATCTCTTAGAAAATTTCTCGTATATTTTTTCTAAAAATCATAGTTCAAGATTTATACAAGATAGTACAGAGATACGGCAAATCTTTGAGTATCATAAAAAAAATATCTCCATCAATCTCATAGGAATAGAAAATCTCGAATATACTCGCTTGGCTTTGGATATTGCTCAGGAGATAGGAATTCCCTTACAAAATCAAGAATATCATTTATCTTTTGTTCAGCAAGCTGGAAGATTTAGTCTTTTTATAAAAGGAGAAAATATTTTTATAGACTCAAGTTATAATGCGGGTCCAGAAAGTATGAAACAAGTCATAGAAAATACGAAAAAAATCCAAAAGGAACTCTTTCCTCAAAAAGAAATACTTTATGTTCTCTGAGATATGCGAGAAATAGGGGAGATGAAGCAGCTCGCTCACGAGTGACTTGCTCATAGGATTTTGGAGTCAGGTGCAATCTTTACGGTATGACCATTGATGTTTCAGTATCTTATACCAAGACTGAGAGAGCTCGAATATGCAGGAGAAATCCACAGTTCACTCTCTGCTCGTGAAATCTGAAAAAAACTCAAAACTTTCCTTGTAAAAAACAAACTAAAACAGTACATCGTACTCTTTAAAGGTTCTCAAAATACTATTTTTACAGAAGAAGCGCTCTCTCTCCAATTAACTCCTACTCAAAGAAAAAATCTTCCGAGACAAACGGAAGATTGGAAAAAGAAAAAAAAGATTTTTTTTAGAGATTTATAGTTATCTATATATCTTATAATTTCCAAATTTTACATACGGTTCTGCATGATTTTTTTTATTTTTCCCGAATGCTCTTGGTGTTCATAGGAGTATTCCTATACCTATCATAATACATGTCCCTCAGAGGATATAGGCAAGAATATCTGGAAAGTAAATATTTATGGCTCCAAATATAATGAGAAGTATTCCTGTATATTTCATATTTTTATAGTTAAGAATTAATTTCTTGTATCTTTGCTCCCAAGCTTTGAAGTTTTCCAAGAAAGTCATCGTATCCTCGCTTTATCCAGTAAATATTATCTACTTTTGTGGTTCACTCTGCAATAAGTCCTGCGATAACCATAGCAGCTCCGCTCCGTAAATCCCAACTATTTACAGTATTTCATATAAGCTTCGTTGTTCCTGTTATCTTGGCTTCATGAAGATTGATAATGCGAGGTTGTCCTCCAAGTCTCTCATATTCTACCAGCCAATTGAGTCGTCCTTCATATAAAATTTCGTGAATACGGGAAATCCCTTCACATTGAGTCATAAGTACGGTAAAAAGTGGCATAAGATCTGTGGGAAATCCAGGAAAGATGTTTGTTTGAATATGTACTGCTTTGAGAGAATTTGCTCGATATACACGCAGAGTATCATCTCCTAAATCTTCAGTTATTACTCCTGCCTCATGGAGTTTATAGAGAAATGCAGAGAGATCAGAGATACGTGCTCTCTGGATATCTATATAGTTTTCTGCACAGAGTGCTCAAATAATGGCAAATGTTCCTGACTGAAGATAATCAGAGATGACCTCATGTTCTAAACTGGCAGTTATTTTTTTTGTTCCGTGAATAATGATACTATGATCATATTTTATATCTATTTGTATTCCAGCTTTTCGCAGAAAATCTATCAGATTAAAAATATGAGGTTCAAAGGCAGCAAGTTGAATCGTGGTAGTAGCACTTCTTGTTGCAGCTCACATGATAAGATTGGCTGTAGCAGTTACGGCAAAATATGCAGTAACAACGACATTTGCTTGAGATCATGCTCCAGTAAAACAGATCATATTTTCTTGTTCTTGAAAATCATAACCCATTCCAATATATCCATTAATATGTTCGTCTATAGGTCGTTTTCCAATTTTATCTCCACTTGGAAATGGGATAGAAGCCTCTCAAAAACGAGAAAGGAGTCCAGCTATAAAATATATTCCAGCTCGAGTACGAGCAATTCGAGAACTATCCATATTTTGTAAATGTATTTCTGAACTATCGATTTCAAGAATATCTCCACTGAACGATGTTTTTGCTCAAAGACTTTCATAAAAGTGGAGAAAATCATGAACATCGAGGATATTTGGAACGTTTGTCAGTCTTACTTTTCCTGGTATAAGGAGTGCAGCTGCCATAAGAGGAAGTGCAGCATTCTTGCTCCCCCCTATAGTAACTGTTCCAGAGAGATTTTTAGAATTTTCAATAATAAACATATATGAGATTTACAGAATATGAACAGAAGTATAATAAGCTCTAAAAAATATCAAAATAAAAGCTTTCTTTCTATTTTTACTTTGACAAAAAATAGCTGGAGCGTATTATTTTTCAGTATTTCCATTTTCACACATCCATATAATAAACTATGCTTAACACTGATATAAAAAAGATAGATTTCTGAGGAAAAAATTTAATCAAATCACATCATGTAAATCTCGACGTAGATTTAGATTGTATTATTCTTTTTAGTATTAAAGACCAAAAACTTTGAGATCTTCTCTATAATAAAATAGTTGATGCTATTATAGATAGAATTCATCCAAAAAATACCTATAAGGACCTTTCAAATGCACTCGAAAACATTAATGCATTTCTATCAAACTGGAAGCGTAATGGAGAAAAAATATCGAGCCTTCATGCTATTATTGGAGTGTATCATCAAAAAACGTTTTATTTTTCTACTATCTGAGATGCTTCTTGTTATCTCTATAATACTCATGGAGATGTTATTGAAGTAACGGATAAAGAAGAAAATCCAAAAGATTTTAATTTTATTTCTAGCGGGGATATTGCTGATGGGGAATCTCTTATAGTAAGTACGATGAGGCTTCTTGATATTTTATCAAAGGATGATATTAAAGATGGTCTTGAAGGAGGAGATATTGAAAGATCAGGGGAAAATATAGAACATATATTACTCCATGAACATACAGGGAAAAATATAGGGTACATTTCTTTTAAAAAACAAAAAGATTCACAAGAATGAAAGAATCAATTTTTGGAAAAATGTATGTATACTCTTTTAAAAATTTGAGATAATAACATAACAAAAAAAATACTTTGATATATATATTTCCTAAAAGATAGACTGATTCATCAAAGTCAAAATACGCGTAAAGTATTATATGGAATGTGAGCATGAATAAGTGTTATACTTTTATATTTTATTGTTTCATCATTCTTTCATTTTGCTGCAAATACTCCAGATATTGAGGCTGCAAAAACTCAATTTGCACTTGCTCAGAGTCATATCTCAAAAGCAGGTGAAAACATGAATGATCCTGATATGTTCTCACACTATATTGATTTAGCGAGCGAGATAGTAAAGGAACTTCAGCAGGAAGAACTTTTCCTGCATGATGTGGAAAAGCTTCAAGATACTATGGGGGTACTTCAAAAACAATTTAATGGTATAGAGCCATTTGAAGTAACATCAGAAAATACACTTTATAGTTTCGATACTCCACATAAAGTTGTGAAAATTTTGAGCATTTCAAATAAGGTATATGCCGTCTATGAGAGAGGTATTTCATGACCAATTATACAATGAGAAACAGCAGAAGATTTTATATTTGAAGAATTATCAGAAAGTGATTATTTTATTGATGCAACGGTATATGATACAAATATCATTCTCATAACCCATGAAGGAAAAATTGTAAATTTTGCTAAGAACAACTATTTTAGCTATTTAGATGTTTCAGATCAGGCAACTTGGGAAAAATCTCCACTCATTGCTTCATATGGAACAAATCTCTATCTCCTTTCAGATACTCGAACACAGATTTTGAGACATAAGAGACAATGAAATACTGCCTATGAAGCAGGAGTTTGATATTTAAAGGATGAAGATATCCTAAATATAGGAAAAATAGTATCTCTTGCGATAGATGGATGAATCTATATATTGAAAGAAGATGGAAGTGTTTTGAAATTATTTAGAAGTCCAGAATATAGATTAGAAGGAATAGTACTGAATAAACTTCCAAGAAATTATGATGTAAGTTGAGATAATGGCAAGTATCCATCAATTCGTGCTCGAGCAGATTTAAAATATGTATATATGCTTGTGAAAAATAAAATATTTATTTTCCAACCAAATACGATTCGTTATCAAGATGTAAAATCACTTGAATACTTAGGACAGGTAGAAGGAAAAGATATTAGCATAGAAGATTTTTATGTAGATAACGACGGAGAAATTTTCTTAGGAGCTGCTTCGTGAGTTTATAAACTCGAGTTTGATGTAGTAGAAGGAAAAATTATTTTAAAATAAAAAAAACCTCTGAAATATTTCAGAGGTTTTTTTTATGAATTCCTTAGGTTCGAAAAGTATTTTTTTCTATAAAAATATCAACTTCTGTTTCGAGAGCCTCCAGAATAGTCTCATTAGAAGCCACCATGTTTACATCTTCATCTTCATCGAAAGCTTCTATCATTTTCTTGAATTTAAGTACTTTATCAAAATCATTGAGTTCGATTTCATTATCAGGGATAAAATCAATTTTTGATTCAAAGAGTTCAATTTCTTTTTGTTGAAAAAATGATTCAATATCATGAAAGTTTTCAATAGAACACGTGATTTTTATATATCAAGCTACCATTTCTATATTTTCCGCATTACATTCAAAAGCAAGATTCTCAATATCGTCATAACAATGTTTTTCAGGATCGATAAATAAAACTCATTTTTTGTGAAACATCCAAGATACAGTTCCAGATTCACCTAAGTTTCAACCATACTTTGAAAAAATATGGCGAATATTAGAAACAGTTCTATTTTTATTATCTGTAATGGTGGAAATCATAAGCGCAACTCCTCCTGGGGCATATCATTCATATAGTATCTCAAAGATTTGAGCAGCATCTTTGTCTTCACCGGTTCCTTTTTTTATAGATCGTTCTATATTATCATTTGGGACTCCTGCTTTTTTTGCATCTCGTATTGCAGTTGCGAGACTAGGATTATCATCTGGATTTCCTCACTTTTGAGCTGCAATAGTTATAAGTTTTGCGTGAAGGGAAAAAACTTTCCCTTTTACTGAATTTACAGCATCTTTTCGAGCTTGTACTACAGGTCCTCTTCACATAAATATTAAAGTTACAAGTTATAATTTTTATGAAAATGATATTATATGTTTTTTTGATTTTGTAAAGAGAGAGGGAATTATATTAAAAAAGTAAAAAAAGTTTTGCAAGAAAGAGCTTTTTGTATAAAATCTCATCGCTTTCTTCCACAAAGAAATTTATTTTTATATTAGAAAATATGACAACATTTACTATCGAAGCTGATATCCGTGCAAAAGAAGATAGAGCAGCTCACATCAGACAATCAAAAAGAGTTCCATGAATTGTTTATGGAAGAACACAAGACCCAATATCTTTGAGTGTTGATAGTTCTGATTTTTTAAGACTCTACAGAAAAGCAGGGGAAAGTAATATTATTGCATTAAAAGTAGGAAAGAAAAATCTTGAAGTACTGGTTCATTCTGTACAAAAACATCCAGTTACAGGTGCTTTCACTCATGTAGATTTTTATGCAATTACTCGAGGTGAAGCAGTTCATACAAAGATTCATTTTAATTTTATAGGAACTTCACCAGCAGTTAAAGAAGGAGCAATTATTGAAGAACTTATGAAGGAAATAGAAGTGAAATGTATGCCAAGAGACCTTGTAGATCATTTTGAAGTAGATCTTACTCTTCTCAAAGAAGCAGGAGATATTATAAGAGTTTCAGATATTGGTCTTGATGATACAAAATATGATGTACACGGACATAAGGATTCTATTATAGCTTCAGCTGTGCTTCCAAGAGCTGCTGTTGCAGAGTCTACAGAAGATGAAGAAGGAGAAACAGAAGAAGGAGAAACAGAAGAAAATAAAGAAGCATAATAAAGTTGATATTTCAAACTTCCTTCATACACTTGGAGGAAGTTTTTTATTATTTAATATATATAATATATGAAGGTATATATATATGGAGAGAGTGTTACTTCTCGGGATTTAGAAAAAAGAGTTTATAGTGTTCTTGAAGAGCTTGGTCTTTCAGATTTTATAACTCTGGAAATGACTACAGATGAGAATTTAAAAACAGAACTAAATATATCAGAAGATTCAGCTCTTATTATCGAAGAAGAAAGTATTGATTTTAAAGATATGATTTTTGAAGGAATGATTCCTGAAGAAGAAGAACTCAAATCAATGTTTCTTTCTATTATAGGTTGATGATCTTCATGAGGAGGATGTGCTCCTGGTGGATGCGGAACTGGATGTAGTTGTTAAAATAAAAAAAAATCCCTATTATGGGATTTTTTTTATTAGTCTGCAAATAATGTTGTTTCTTCAGGGATGGGAGTTTCTGTCGAAGTTTCTACTCCAGGGGTTCACGTTGTAGCTGTTCATGTTGTTTCAGGAGAGTTCGTTGTATTTATTGCTGAAGCTGCTTTTTTAACAATAGTATAATAGTCGCTATAAACAATACTTCCATCTTCTCCAAAATAATCGACCTTATACTGATTTGTTCCTTCTTCAAGGGTTTCAAATCTTTTAAAGGCATGATATCTCCAAGTACTTCCATTAAATGAAGCGAGAGGAAATCCATTTACTTGAACTTTTGAAATTCATTCTGCAGTAGTAAAGCCTCGGATGGTAATTTCGTCAGCACTTGTAGAGAATTTCCCTGTATCTGATGGTTCTGTAAAACCAAACTTTGTTGCGTCTACTTCGTAGGTTGTGACTCATTGAAAAGAGGTATTAACAGGAGTGGTATTTGTGCTTGTATTTTGAGAGCTAGAATATACAGTATATACTTTTTTCTGAAGAATATCTTTATCTGTATTGTATATTTTAATAACAATATCATTTACACTATTTCTTAAAGAAAGTCCTGCAAGAGTAAAAGTTTTATTCGCTTGGGAGATAGTAGCTTGTGTGTTATTTATGGTGATAGAACCAATCTCGCTTGAAAGAATTTTTCAAGTAATATCAATGCTTGAACTGGTCACACTCATTTCGTCTCGAAGAGTATCAAATGAGATGAATGCACCAGTGTCTCAAGTACTTTGAGATCAAGAACTACTTTCAGTGCTTGGTGTGTTTAATGATTCTTGTTCTAAAATCAAGTGTCCTTTATTTTCAATAAACCAATCACTTCATTTGAAATAACTGTCAATATTTGTTTTTTCATTTGCAAGGTCCATGTCTTTATTCATAGCATTAGCTTGAGTAACGCTTATTTTTTGTCCTGAAATAAGAAGAGTGTTCAGTCCAGCAAGATTACTTACTTTTGCACTTCCAGAAAGGACATATATCGTGCTACTTGCTTCATTTTGTGTGAGTGCAATAATAGATCCGGAAGGAGCATCTATATTTGCATATGACATAGAAATAGAAGTATCAGCTGTAAGAGTAAACCAAACGTCAGAAGCATAGAGTGAATAGTCACCATCTTCTTTGTATGCAAGCTCTGCAATTTTATTCAGGTGAATTTGAGTTCCTGTAGGACTCGCAAGGCGAACACTTCATTCCTTCACAATTACTTTTTCTCCTTTATATAATACGGATCATTCCTGTATTTTCACCTTTTCATCACTCGGATATACTATAAAAGCTTCAGTATCAACATTTTCTAGGGAAATAGTAGTAGGAGTTTGATTTTCATTTTCACTCGTATTTTGTGGTACTGTATCTCAACCACTCAAAAAACTATAGAGTAAAATAATGAGAATAACTCCTCAGATAATAGGAACAATATAGTCTTTTATTGTTGCCTGAAGTGAGTTTTGTCTGTATCTATTGCGACTCATAATTCAAAAATTTTAAAGTAATAATTCTTCTGTATTTATATGAAAAAAACCAAAAAACACAAGAAAAACAGAGATAATAAATATTACGATATAATAATAAAAAAAGTAAATATACATATTTTTGTATAGTTCTATTTTTTTCATATACTCCGCGCGTTATTTATTTATTTAACATATCGTATTATGAAAAAATTATTTTCATTACTTACTATTATTGCTCTTATTTCACTTACTTCATGTGGAGTAAAAGAAGAAGCTGCAGAAACTGATTCTATGATGCAAGTAGAAGATACTGCTCCTATGATGGATGAAACTATGGAAGAAGATTCTACTATGATGGAAGACAACCTCCCAGTTGAAGAAGATTCTACTATGATGGAAGATTCTACTATGGAAGATGATACTATGATGGAAGAAGATTCTGCTATGATGGAAGACAATCTCCCAGTTGAAGAAGAGACTCCTATGATGGAAGAAACTATTGAAGTAGATGCGACTATGGAAGGAGCTATGTAATACAATATTACAAAAAATAAAAACTAGTATATTACTACTAGTTTTTATTTTTTGTAAAGTATTTTTTATTTCAAATATAATCATATTTTATATACTCTCTTATAAGACAAATATTTATCTCTTTATATATAACTTGTTGTGCAAAGAAAAATCCTTTGAATATGTATTCTTTGTATAGTGTTATTTGGAGTAGCTCAAGCAGCTGATACTCTTATCACATACATTGCAGGATATCAAACAGCAACTAACCCTTGATCCTCAAATACCCGTATTATGACCTTAGCTGATACGGATATGAGTTTTGTAAATAAGTGAAATAATGCAGACTCGATTTGAGATTATTTTAATGGGTATTACTATGATCCTGCATATGGAGTATTCCAAATGAATGCCTCTCTTAATCCAGCTCAAAATGTTCAGGTTTCGTGAGTGAGTTATTCATGATGTAGTACGGGATATGCGTGATACAGACTTTCTTGATATTCGTATAATACGAACTTTGGATTTGTAGATTTTGCCTCATCTGCGATTCCTGCAAGTAATAGAAGCTATATTTGTATTCCAATAGATGGGAATGATGATACTCTTACCGCATATATGTGATGATATGCATATAGTTCGTATTTAGGCTTTCAAAACTTTGATGGAATACGGCTCGATACGAGTGTTGATTTATGAGTAGAGCACAACTCTGAAGGAAGATTTATAAAAGTAGAGGGACTTGTCTCAAGTCAAAACACAGGGGAACTGATTGCAGATCAGTTTCGAGATGATGTACGAGTAGTTGGAAATATTACAAAATCTTCTCTTAGAAAACAGATACAACAAAAGGTGTTTAGTGTTATAAAAAATGTTTCTCCAAATAATGGTTCCAATAGTGTATCAGGACTTGGAGCTTCTCTGTGGTCTGGAACAAATGGAAAAATTTTGCAGAACGGAAAAGTACTATATTTTTGAGATGTATGAGGAGCGAATATTATTATTTCAGGAAATGATAATATTGGTGGAAGTAAAACACTTGTTGTAGAAGGAGGGAATATTTATATAACGGGTAATATAAGAGGAACAGGAATGTTGGGGCTTGTAGCACTTCAGAAAAATAATCAAGGAGGGAATATTTATATAGACCCGAGTGTAACAGATATTCATGCAATTATGTATGCAGATAGAGCGCTTATGAGTTATGATGGGAGTAGTGAACTTGACGGAAATACACAAGCACAAGACCTTGCAAGCCAACTCTATATTTATGGTTCGATTTTTAGTGAGAATACTATTGGTGGATCAAGTAGCACTCTCTGTCCTTTTTATGAAAGTAGCTGTAACGATGCAAAATCTAAAAAATATGATTTAAACTATCTCCGAAGATATATTCTCGTGCAAGAAGTTGATGTTGATGGAAACCCTATTTGACCAAAAGAATTATAAGAAGACCCTAAACCTGAATTGTCATAT
>UPTN01000254.1_pt1 | contig 29310 bp, 25 predicted proteins | sample 2160111 | NCBI WGS metagenome assembly UPTN01 (sample SAMN06265058, study PRJEB28932) | marine metagenome | isolation source: Columbia River Estuary | place: USA:Columbia River Estuary, USA | collected 2014-05-05
TTGATAAATATATAGGAGATGCTGTTATGGCTTTTTTCTCGGCTCCACTCAAGGTGGATCGTCATAGCTATCTCGCTTGTAAAACAGCCTTAGAACAATCTGAAAAACTCAAAAAAATTAACCTAGAAAATGCTCTCAAAAATCTTCCTCATATTGAAATCCGTATTGGTATCAATACTGGTGAAGCCATGCATGGGAATCTCGGAAGTAAAGGAAAAAAAATCAACTATACAGTCATAGGAGACAACGTAAATCTCGCTTCTCGACTCGAAGCAATAAACAAGAATTATGGAACTCATATGATTGTTTCTGAGAGCACATATAAAACCGTCCAAGATGATTTTATTTTTCGAGAGCTTGATACGATTCAAGTAAAATGAAAATCTCAAGCCGTAAAAATATATGAACTCCTCTGAAATCTTGAATCAGCTGATACGTTTAAAACTATCATCCAAAATTATCACAACTGACTCAATCTATACTACGCTTGAAAATATAATGAAGCACTCGTGTATTTCGAAAAAAATATAGATGACACTGCAAGTAGTATTCTCAAAAAACGATGCGAAAATATACTCCAATGAAATGAAACCGTAGAAAATGGAGTATATATTTATAACTCTAAGTAATTTCCATAAGCTCTACAAGAGGAATTTCTTTTCCTCCTTTTCGAATATCATTCACAAGCATAATCCTATCTCCTGCCTTAAGAAGTTTTTTTGCTTTACACAGATCTATTGCTGAATATATATTTTCAATAAATTCTTGATCCCAGTTTTCAATTAACTGAGGATATACTCCATAGAGTACATTCATATACGCAACCGATTGAAGATGCATAGTAAACGCATATATAGGAAGATTTGGGCGAAAACTCGATGCAAGACGTGCGAGTTTTCAAGACTTAGTAAATATAAAAAGTGCCTGAACTCCCATTTCTTCTCCAGCATAAATTGCTGATTTAATAAGTGATTTTTTTTCAATATCTCGAGAATTTAAACCAGCATTTGAAAAATCTTTATGTTGAGGAATAATATTTTTTTCTGCTTCACAAATCGTAGCTGACATAACATTTACAGATTGTATCGGATACTTCCCTGCAGCTGTTTCTCACGAGAGCATCACTGCATCAGATCGTTGCATTACTGAGTTATAAATATCACTCACTTCTGCACGAGTTGGAGAAGGATTTTCAATCATAGATTCCAACATATGTGTCGCAATAATGGTAAATTTTCCTTGGGCAAGTGTATCTCGTACCATATTTGATTGATAGGTTGGGAGTTTTTCGATAGGTACTTCGATTCCGAGATCCCCCCTCGCTACCATAATACCATCACTTGCTTCGATGATTCCTGTAAGATTATCTATTCCTTCTTGGTTCTCTATTTTTGAAATAATTTTTATCTGTTCTCCTCCGAGTTCTTTGAGATAATTTCGGAGTTCTTCCACATGTTCTTTACTTCGTACAAAGCTCATCGCAATAAAATCCATAGATTCTTCCACGGCAAAACGAATATCCTCTCTATCTTTTTCTGTGATTCCTGGCATTTTGAGTCGAATTCCAGGAAGATTAATATGTCTACGTGAACCAATAAGTGCTCCATTTTGAGCTTCTACTTCTAAATACGTATCGTGTATTTTAAGAACTTTTACTTGGAAGAGTCCACTATCTACATCGATGACTTGTCCTTCAAAAGCATCTTCTCCGAGATATGGATAGTCACAAAAAAGTGCCGAACCGTCTTCACTAAAATATTTTTTATCAGTGTAAAACTTAAACACATCTCCTGTTTTATATTCCTGTTTCATACTCAAATCTCCTGTTCTTATCTCAGGACCTTTCGTATCCAGAAGCATCGAGAGAGCTGCTCGTCCATTTCTATTATTTTTTCTCATAATCTTAAGAACCTCTCGCACCACATCATAACGCGCATGAGAAAAATTAAAACGAATAATATTTACTCCAGCATCATACAAAGCTAAAAGATCAGATTCCCCACTGATAGCTGGACCATGAGTCGCAATGATTTTTGTATTTTTCATAATAAATTCTGACCCCGGAGTCAAGTTACTGTTATATGCACACGACTCCGGGGTCGCGTGCTCATTTATTTCCTTCTCACTGTAAGATATAAAAAATAGAATACTCCAAAAAGAATGAGTCCTATCGGAAGAGTGATAACCCAATACCAAGAAAGAGAAAAGAGTGAAGCGATAAAATCACCCTTATAACATGTGATTTCAGCCTTTATAATAGGGCCGCAATCATAAAGATACCCCCAAATATTTGCACTCACAAATGCAAGCAGTGGAGAAACACCAAAAAGCAGAGCAAAGCTCATACACATCAGATAAATATTTTTCAGCATATGATATTAGTTATCAAATATATCTTCATCTCCAAATCAAAGTTCTAACATTTCTGTACCTGGAAGTGCTTGTCACATAAGGCTTTCGAGTTCGCCATACATTCCTGTCACAGCAAAAGTAGCTCTCTCTAAATCTTTTTCTCGACGTTTCCAATTTTTTTCCATCGCTCGACGTTCCATATCTATTCCTGATTTGAGGTTTGAAAAAACATCTACCATCATAGCCATCTTACTTGAAAATTCTTGGCTTGAAAGATATTTATATAGCATTTCCATCTTCACATCTTTTCCCTCAAGAGATTTTTGGGTTTTATGAATTGCTAATACTTGATTTCGAAGCATTTCTGCAACAGAAATAGCATAGCCTGGAGCACATATCATCACTCCATCCTGCATCCCAAAGTGTTTTATATGTTTTGGGAGTACAGCTGTTACTATAATAGAAATATTTCCATTTACTTTGAGACTATCTTCTTTGAGTTTCATAATCCAAGCATCCTGCCAAGATTGGGTGTTCTTTGATTCCCATACTATAACTCATGCTTGGCCTCAAAAATTATCACGAACACTTTGTATAAGGTCAGCTCATTTAATTCCTGTTGGGACATCCTCGATGCTATCAAGAGGAAAATTTTGAGAAAGCATATATTTCAAATCATCTTCTTGAATATCTCATTGGATTTGTTGACTTCCTTGTTCTGCCTTGCGTTTCAATTCATCAATAGTTTTTTTCATCTGCTCCTCCCTCTTAAACTGTTCCATTTCTTTTTTTCGAAACTCCTCTTGTGCTTTTTGAAGTTGTTCATCAAGATTTTTTTTTGATTTCTCACTCAACTCCTGTTCAATCTTTTTTTGTAAACTTTTTTCTATTTCAAAACTTCTTTTTTCCATTTCAAGTTCTAAATTTTTCTCTTTGTCTTCGATTTCTCTCTGACGTTTCATTATTTCAAGCTCTTTTTTTCGTGATTCTTGTTGCTCTGTTTCTGCTTTTTCAAGACGCTCTGACATATCTTTCATCTCGAGTTCTACCTTTTTACGCTCTTCTCCAGCTTTTTTTTCTGCATATTCTTGGGCTTTTTTTCTCATTTCTTCCGTCTTTTCTTCCATCTCTTTTTCAAACTTCGCGCGTTCTTTTTCAGCTTCTTGTTTCAGAAGCTGTTCTTGTTCTCTTAAACGAGCTGAATATTTTTCATCTGCAAGTTTATCTAAATCTATTGGAGTATTACAGTTGGGACAATGTATCGTTTGAGACATATGATTCATTAAAAAAATACTATACACGAAGTATAGTATTTTCTAGAAAAAATGCGAGACTAATCTTCAATTAATTAATTCAGACAGGCATATCTTCTACTATAGAGCTAATATCAAGATTATGTATTAAATAATCGATATCATCATAGTTACAAAGCAAGGTACTAAAATATGGCATAGTTGCAAATAACCTTATATTCTCTTGATTTTTAAGTCAAGATATAACATTCTCTAGTAAAGGTTCTATCTTCTTCATCTTTTCATCATAAGAATCTCATGGAGATTCATCATTATATTTTACACCGATGATAAATGGTTTCCCATAAGGTGATTCAGAAATACTTTGTAGAAATTCTTTGTAATTAACAAGCTCTAGATTCCCTGTTTCTCGATTACCTAGGCGAAGCACAATATCTCTTGTATCTTCATTAGATATAGTATTGATTATTTTTTCATCTATATAGCAAGAAGAAACATCCTTATCATTTGCTTCGAGATTTCTTGTTTCTTCTTCCATTATCTCCTCTTTAGGCTCTAGATTGTCTTGAGATTCTAAAGTTCATGTATTATTCACTAAAAAAATACCAGTTCACAATATAATAATACTTATTAAAAATGCTGTAATGTATTTCATGATAGAAATGAGAGTAAAAATATAATGTAATATTAAAAAATACTATACTTGGGAGTATAGTATTTTTAGTAAATTTAGAAAAGTTTTATCCAAAAAAGAGATGTTTTTTTACTTTTTTATACTCTATCATCGGACCTCGGATACAATAATACATTCCTGCAAAATGATAGGCAATCGCTGCGAGAATAGCAATAGGAAATGACCAAAGAGTCACTTGCGCATAAAGTACCGAAAGTATCACAATAAGAAATGCAGGACTTATCCAGAGTATCATAGTCAAAATGGAAAGAATGAGATCATTCTTAATTTTTTCTGCTCCAATAAAACTGTAGGTAAGTTTTTCTCCTGTATTTGCATCGATAAACTCACAAGATTTTGAAAATCTTTTACGATTAAAAGACCAATATACTGACCAAAAGTTTGGTATAATTTCTTTATTTTTTCACATAAGAAGAGAGTAAAGATATAAGAACTCTCTCTTGAATTCTCTCCCTTAAAAAAGGAAAGAGACTGCATTTGTTTTAAGTTGTAGCCCCTTCCTCTTTTCAAGAGGAAGGATTCAGGATGGAGTTTTATTTATTATCTCCTATTTTTTGAAGAAAGTAAAATATTAGATAACAATATCTACGACTCGTATCATAATACTCCTCTGATTTTGCCAACTATCCTCAGCAAGTTCACAGATGATATCAAAAGATTCTCTTTTCTTCAGGATATCATAGTGTTCCCCCAGACCAAAAGCGAGGATTTTAAATCCATAACGAGATTCAAACTTGAGATGATCTCTCCCTTTTCCCAAAAATTTTACTCATTCAGAAATAAAATCTTCAATAAGAAATAAAGGCTTGGGGTTCCCCATTCCAAAAGGTTTAAAATGATTTATTTTTTCGAGGAAGTTAAAGCCAATTTCATCAAGACGTAAACATTTATCAATATGTAATTCTTTTTTATATCAAGAAAAATCTTGAGCATTGAGTTCTGCTGTGATGTTTTCACGAAATTCACTATATTTTTCTTTTAAAATACTAAATCCAGCAGCTTGCCTATGACCTCCAAATGCGATGAAATATTGCTTATATTTTTCTAAAATATCAACGATAGAGAAATAATCTGGACTGCGACAACTCGCAACCAGTTTTTCTCCCTCATCAATGAGAACAATAGAGGGTTTATAATATTTTTCTGTAAGTCTCCCTGCAACAATACCAATAATCCCATGTTCTATATCTGGGGAATGATAAAAAATAATGTTATTACGAGTATCAATGTCCTCGAGTGCATATTCTACAAACTCTGCTGTTTTTGCTTTTCTCAGTGTATTGAGTTCTTCTATTTCTCTGAGTGTTTGAGGAAGTGATTTTCCATTATTGAGAATAAGATTTACAGCTTTATAGGGAGTATCCATACGACCAGCTGCATTGAGTCTTGGTCCTATGAGAAAGCCAAATACATCTGCATCTAAGTCTTCATGAATTTTATCTTCGATAAGCTGTCTAATCCCTTTACTTCGAGAATGTTTGAGCTGTTTGAGCCCTTCTGTTACAATGATACGATTTTCCCCCGTAAGTTGCATACAATCAGCTACCGTACCAATTGCTGCTATATCAATACTTTCTCGTAAATAGTTTTGATATGTAGTATCATCAAAATACTCTCGAGCGACAGCCATCATGAGTTTGTAGGCTACTCCAGCACCTGAGAGTTGTTTATCTGGATAGCTGCAATCTGATCTATTTGGATTGAGAAATGCAATAGCTTCATCTGGCATTTCTGCAGGAACATGATGATGATCTGTGACGATAATATCCACTCAAAGTGTCTTCGCATAGCTCACGATCTCAGCATCTCGAGAACCACAATCTACTGTAACTATTAAAGTCACTCAAAGTGGAGCAAGCTCATCAATAAACTTTTGTTTCAGACCATACCCGTCATGAATACGATGAGGAAGACGATAACTGACTTGCATCTCAAGTGTTTTAAAAAGGTGCATTAAGATAGAAGTAGACGTTACTCCATCGACGTCATAATCTCCAAAAATAATGACTCGTTCATTATTTTCTTTTGCTTGTTTGATACGAATAACAGCCTTATCCATATCATGAAGCAAGTACGGATCATAGAGATCAGCAAGAGATTTCTCTAAAACACTTGGATCAGCAAAGCGTTCCATAAGAATATCTTCTATATTTCGTGTTAAACTCGCATTATCATAGACAATACTATTTCCCTGAATACTCGTTTTTGTTCACATACAGCGCAATAATCTTCTTTCAAATAAAAATATGTTCTTTATTATGGAGAAGAAAATGAGATTTCAAAGTCAAAAAATAAACTTTACATTTCCCTATTTTCTATATACTATCCGAGCATCTATGCAGCTATAGCTCAGTTGGAAGAGCGCGGCCCTGCGAAGGTCGAGGTCGCAGGTTCGAACCCTGCTGGTTGCACCAGATATACTCTAAGCACTCATAGCTCAATTGGAAGAGTAGCGGTCTTCGAAACCGTTGGTTGCAGGTTCGAGCCCTGCTGAGTGCACCATATATAAAAGAAAAACTCTAGAAATATTTCTAGAGTTTTTTTATAAAATAATCTTTTATAGGTAATTTGAATCATTTTTTAGCAAGCACTTTCAAGACTATCAATATTCAAAGCATACCTATTGGTCGAATATCTCCAGCAATAAAATAAATATGCAAAGCGACAAATACAAGAGCAAGAAATACCAGCATGTGAAGTCTCTTCCAGTTTCTTTTAAGAAGTTTTACTGAAAAAGTATTTGAAGTAATACCCAAAAGAAAAATAATACTTCCTGCGAGAGATCCCCAGAGAAGATACGAATCCAATGTAGTAAAGTATGCAAAAAGTTGTATATTTAAAAATCCTTCAAGATATAATATTCCAAGTCCATGAAAAAGAAATACCCAAAAGAGAATGACTCAGAGTTGTCTCCGTAAAATAAGTATCTTAGTGAATATTTTAACATCTATAAAAATCTGAGTAAGAGGTTTAATAAATAGAATCAATAATAAGAGTTGAAAAGCTATTTCTCCAAGCTCTCTTGCAGAATTATAAGTATCTCCTCAAGTAATATATAAAAATGAAAAATAACCTACAAGATAGAGTGGGACAATATAATAAGAAAAAATATTAATATATTTCATCGGAAGTTGAAATTTTGCATCAAAAATGAAGTCTCAAATCTTTTGGAGCATACTCTTATAAAAAATAAAAATAAAACAATAAGCATACTATACTAAAAAATTCCCTTTCGGGAATTCTTTTAATCTACATATATATATCATTGTATCGTTCTATCATTTTTTGCAACTTTACGAGTCGTTACTTCTCAGAGTCGACGATAGTTCATATCTGAAACAATAATATGAGAATCTGTAATATCAATAACGATTCCTACATGCCCATAATATGGATTATATCATCGTCCTTCAAATTGCACTATAGATCCGAGTGTTGGAGTAGATCCAGTAGCATGTCATTTTGCAGCTGCATTTCGCATCCATTGATTTGCATTTCCTCTCCAATTTACATTTTTATATGATGCCACGTACCAAGTACAATTGCCTCGGACTCCAGAAAATGGAGCTCTCCATACTAATTTATATTGTCCAGATGTATTTACATATTCTGTTTTTGTCGCTGCTGCAAAACTATAGGTATTAGAATTGCTTGAAGCACTTGTAGTATTTGATTTCGTAGTAGTTGCATACGTTTTTACTGGTGCAACTGGTTTTGGTTGTTCTTTAATCGCTCCTGGAATAATAATAGTATCTCCTATTTTTAGATCATCAGCACTGAGTAAAAGATTTTGACGCATTATATCTTTTGAATCCACTTTATACTTGTTTGCAAGTCCTAAAAGCGTCTCTCCAGATGTTACTTCATGAATCAAACCAGATACAGGTGGAACTTTTATGGTATCACCTGGATGTATCACATGATTTGTATCAAAATCATTTGCCCAATAAATAGAATTTCTTGTGATTTTGAATCTTTCTGCAATCGCTGCTACACTTTCACCAGCTTGAACTTCATATTCTATAATTTCTTTTGTAGCAGATACATCCCTATTTCCTCCATTCAGGGTAGCATTTACGTATAGATATGAATCTTTTGATTGAATAAAAACATCTCCATCCCCGACAGTATTATCATCTCAAAAATAAGAGTTTATAATACTTGATTCATCGATATCACCACGATAGAAGTCTGTAACACTTGTTTGGTTTACAAAACTTGCAAAAGTAGGATATATCGGTAAGAGAAAAATTGCAATTGCCGAGACAATTACCAATCATGGTTTTCCTGTTTTTTTTGTTCCTGCATAAAGATTATGCTGAAGAACTCGAGAGTGGCGCTCAATACGAGCTTTGAGATTAATTTTGCTTCCCAAGATATAATCTTAGAGTATAAAAAACCTTTTTTCATTATATGAATCGTATATCACTATACAATACTATTATAACAAAAAAAGACTTATCCGACGAAATTAAGCGATAGACAATACTTCGAGTTGTGTTATAGATGGTCTAAAACCTCTATTTCTTGCATATCTTTTTTTAGATTTCATTTTGAAAACACGTACTTTATCACCTTTTTTTTGGTCAAGTACTTTAAATTCTACTTTTGATCCTTCAACTGTTGGAGTTCCAACTTTTACTTCTTTTCCTTCTGCATCAGATACAAGAAGTGCAGCAAGAGACATCTTTTTTCCTACTTCTATATCTTGTTTTTTTACTTCGATAATATCTCCTTTTTGAACCATAAATTGGTTTCCTCCTAATTCTACTACTGCTATCATAGTTTAAATAATTATATAAATACAAAATTTTTCGAAAAACCGAAAAAATAAATCCCTAATTTACTTATTTCTTCTTTCTTTCAAGAGTATAGGCCTGCAAGCTTCTTCTCCTATTTTGTATAAAAAATGGTTGGGATGGTAGGATTCGAACCTACGCGTGGCGGAGTCAAAGTCCGCTGCCTTACCACTTGGCGACATCCCAATGTTTTTTAGCTCGCTTATTATATAAATAGCAAAAAAAAGTCAAAATTATTTTGCTGTTTTTTTGCTTTTGAATATCCTATTTTCTGCTAAATTACTTCTCTTATTATCAAAACTATGATGAAATTTATTGGACTTCTCATGAAACGTCCAACAGACAAACAAGTACGCTATGCGAAAATATCGCTTTGAATACTTCTTATTTTTACAGGAATTATAGCATTCTGAGTGCAAGATCTAAAAATAGAAAGCTCTCTCTTTGGAATAATGATGAACGAAGATACAAAAAAATATCTTGCATATGCTATTATTGCTCTTTGAGCTATCCCTCTCGTACTTGGAGGACTTGATATCAGCATCCTTTCTCGAGGATATACTCGTATACTTCAGATAATTTCTGGAATAGGACTTATGATTCTTTCTAGTATATTTGTTGATACAGCTACGCTTTCCATTGATATAATGTATTTCCTCCTTGGGCTTATCGTCCTATTTGCAGGAATAACGGGAAAGGCTATTACCAAAAAAGGACTCAAACACGGACAAAAGATTACAAAAATTCGAGTGTAAAACTCTTATTTAAAAAATAAAAACAACTCCAAGTCATCTTGGAGTTGTTTTTACGTATCTCTACTTCTTATATATTCTATATACAAAGCTTCCACTTTTTCTCGTGCCCAAGGAGTGGTTCTCAGAAATTTTAAACTTGAATGCATACTAGGCTTATTATGAAAACAATTCATCGTAAGTCTTGAATCTAAACCTTCAAATCAATAGTGTTCTATGAGTATTTCAAGAATCTTTTGAAGTGAGATTCAATGCAGAATATCATGAGAAGTTTTCATTTTTATACTATTTATTTTGATACCAAAATAAGTCATACTTGGATTTTTACAGATTGTATCGGAGTGATATTATTTTTCACATGAGGATTAATATCCGATTGACGTAAAAATTCGAATCCTGCAAACTGAGCTAAATGAAATAGATCAGAAGCTGAAAGATTCTTTGGAACATGGAAATGTGTTAATCTTTCTTTATTATTGGGAGCTTGGTATAAGAAATGCACTGATACTGCGACTATTCAGATGGTTGATACTATAGCTCCTTTATACTGTAAAGATTTGCTCTCATTACTAATTTGAGCTTCTCTCGCAAGTATTTTTTGTGCTATCTTAAACATATATGAGTCCTCTATAAATTTTATTAATTCTGCTGTAAATCTTTACTTGGTTCATAAAAATCGAGTTTATCTTCTCCTATTTTTCAGATAATATAATCAATAAGTTCTTCTTTTTTTACTTCCTCTTGCGTTCCTGCTGGAATATTACGAACTTGAAATACTCCATTTCGAGCCTCCATAAGTCCTACCAATACTACATAGGTAGAACCTATTCTCTGCGCCTTAAGCATTTGTTCTTTAATAGAAGGAGTTCAGAGAGAAGTCATAGTATTGATTCCTTTAGCACGAGCTTCTAAACTCAATGGAAATACCACTCGTTTTGCCTCTTCTCACAATTGTACAAAATATAAATCAATCTGATCTTTATTTTTAATAGAAACTGCATTATCTTTAAGTCTTTGAATCATATACATCACATCAATAGAAAAACCAGATGCTCCATAATCTTTTGCTGATCCAAGGCTTCGAGCAAGCATATCATAACGTCATCCAGACGCAATAATTTTTCCTTGCTCATCTTCGAATTGCCATACAACTCCACTATAAAAGTTTTCTGGAAAAAAAAGCGTATGATCTTCTGAATAAGATATAGAAAGATCATCAAGATACATTTTTATCGCTTCATAGTTTTTTTTGGAATCTTTTTTGAGAAACTTAATAATAGAGGGAGTACTTTGAGCAAGAATTATATCATCTTCTTCTTGTGAATAAAATACAGCAAGAGGATTATTTTTACTTGTTGCCTGAGTCGCTTCCGACATCACTCCTGTTTTGTTTTCTAAAAAATTATGGAGTTCTTCATGAAATTTTTCCATCTCTTTTGGGTTCCCATATGAGTTTAAACGGATTTTTATATTTTCTCACAATCCTATTTTATGTAGAGCTGTGTATATAATATAAATATTTTGAGCATCTATAATTGGATCTGATTCCCCTATAATCTCACCTCCAATAGTATAGTACTCTTTTCTAGCTCTCGCTTGACGAAAAAACCGTTCCATATAATAATAATATACAGGTTGGAGCTCCTCAAAAATTTCGTTTTCAATGTACGATCGCATAATACCAACTGTTGCTGATGGAAGAAGAGATACATCTTTTTCATCTTTATTTTGAAAATGATAGAGCCCATATTGATTTTTATTTTCTGGATATACTTTTCTTAGAAGAGATGTCTCCTCAAGAAGTGGAGTAGAAATACGTCGAAATCCATTCTTTCGAAATTCATGACGAAAGACTTTTTTAAGAAATGTAAGATACTTATGATCTTCTGGAAACATATCCCTTGTGCCATCTAAACATTGTTCTATTGTGGATTCCATAATATATTTGATAAAATAAATTCATATATGCCCTATTATAAGAGATTTTACTGCTTTTCAAAGTTGTTTTATTATATTTTTTTTATACAATCCCAAATATATATTCCTTTTTACATATAAAAAATGCAAGATCTTAATTTTTCAATTTTTGAGCTTCTCAATGGTCTTTCTCACTATGATTTTATTGCACAAATAAGTCCGATTCTTGCAGACTTTCCTATTTTATTTCTTCCTGTTTTTTTGAGTTGAATGTGGATATATTTTGCTCTCACTCATGGAAATTCAGATAAAAAAAAGGGATTGCTTCATATATTTTATGCCTGTGTGGTATGAATCATTTTTTCCTATATTATCAAGCAGTTTGTAGATATAGAAAGACCTGACATGTACCTAGAAAGCACTAAAAATATGATTCTGAATCGTATTCCTGAAAAAAGCTTCCCTTCAGATCATGCAACAGTAAGTTTTGCGTTTTTAACAGCTCTATTTTATGGATGATATAAAAAAGTAGGGTATGTATTTCTTCCTTTTGTTCTGATGATGAACATCTCTCGAATTATAGTAGGAGTACACTGGCCTCTTGATATATTTGTGTGAACGCTCTTATGAATATTGTCTGCGAGTATATTTTTTCTATATTTTAAAGAACTAAAACTTGTAAAACAACTCAATTCTTTCATAATACAAGTAGTATCCTATATAAAACTCTAAGTTCTAAATTTCAATAAAAATGACAAAAAAAATTATTTTTACCGGAGGAGGAACAGGATGACATATTACTCCCCTTATTAGCCTCCATAATTATCTTAATGAAGATGGAAACTATGAATATATGTGGCTTGGTGAAAGAGATTCACTGGAAGAAGAAACTGCTGAAAAATACCATATAGAATTTCATGACATTTCTGCCTGAAAAATACGAAGATATTTTGATGTAAGAAATTTTTATGAGCCACTAAAAAACCTTACAGGAATCTTTGAATCTCTCTATTACATACTGAGATATAAAGGAAATATTGTATTCTCAAAAGGAGGTTTTGTCTCTGTTCCAGCTTGTATCGCTGCATTTATACTTAGAAAAAAAATATACATCCATGAGTCTGATGCTGTGATGGGACTTGCAAATAAAATCACAAGTCGATTTGCAACAAAAGTATTCACCAGTTTTCCACTCAGTAATAAGAAAAAATACATTCATTCTGGGCACATTTTAAATCCTGAAATGATAGATAGTGTGAAATCTCTTTCAAAAAAAGAAAACGAGCATCTCAATGTTCTCGTGATAGCAGGAAGCCAATGATCAGAAACAATATTTGAAAATCTTGTTCAAATACTTCCCGACTGTCAAGATATAGAGTTTCATGTGGTACTTGGAACAAACTCTAATACAGAACTCCAACTTTCTCTTCGACATTTTCCAAATGTAAAAGTATATGGGTTTATACCTCAGAGTGAACTTGCAAAAATATATATAAAATCTGATATTGCTATAACTCGTGGGAGTTCTACTCTCTGGGAACTTTTCTATTTTGGTATACATTCTATCATTATTCCTCTCAGAGCTACTGGTGGGGATCATCAAATGAAAAATGCTCAGTATTTTCATGAAAATTATGGTTCGGATATACTCGATGAAGAAGAGAATCTACACCTTGAACTCTTCCGAAAGATACAAAAGTATAAATGACTGAGAAAACGAGACCTCAATCTCGAATGATATTTTGATGGACTCAAAGCAATACAAGAAGAAATAGAAAAGTAAACTTAGTTTCCCCTTATAAAGAGCTTAAAAACAAGCTCTTTTTTTGTATCAAGAGAAAAATTATGCTACACTGGTTCAGATATTTATATATTTTACCATTTTCGTATGACTCAACGATTTGAAGCATTTCTTGATAATATTCAAGGACAATCTACACTTGGAAAACTCTTACTTCCAAGTATTTTTCTTTTTATTATTATACTATTTGTTTGATTTTTTGGTTCTGATGTTCCCAATATTACCGTGGTTGTGGCAGCAATGCTTGCATTCTACCTGGCTATTAATATTGGAGCAAATGATGTAGCAAATAATATGGGTCCAGCTGTTGGAGCAAAAGCTATTACTATCTGATGAGCAATAATCATCGCTGCAATATTTGAAGCAAGTGGAGCGATTATAGCTGGTGGGGATGTTGTAAATACGATTAAAGGAGGAATCATTGATGCATCAAGTGTCACTGATCCAAAAGTTTTTATAGGAATTATGATAGCAACTCTCTTAGGTTCTGCTGTATGGATAAATATTGCAACCTATACAAAATCACCCGTATCTGCAACTCATAGTGTTATTGGATGACTTATTGGTGCTGCAGTCATTGCTCTTGGAGTCGATGTGATTCATTGGGAAAAAATAACTCAAATCGTTGCAAGTTGGATTATATCTCCTGCACTTGGATGAGGAGTTGCTGCCTTTCTTCTCTGGAGTATTGATACTACTATTATGAACAAAAAAAATAGACATGAAGCAGCACAAAAATGGGTTCCTATATATGTAGCAATTATGGCAGGAGCATTTTCAAGCTACCTTATACTAAAATGACTCAAACAAATTATTCATATAGAGTCGTCATATGCTTATATCATAGGGGCTATATTTGCTATTATTGTATACTTTGTAGTTAAGAAAATATTAGTAAAATTTGAATGACTCTTTAAGAATTCTAAAAAATCTATTAATAAACTCTTTAACCTCCCTCTTGTTTTTTCTGCAGCACTTCTCTCTTTTGCTCATGGGGCAAACGATGTAGCAAATGCTATAGGACCATTTGCTGCTATATATGATACCGTTTCAGCTGGAGATATTGCTATCTGAGATGTTGGGATTCCTCTTTGGATTATGCTTATTGGAGCATTAGGTCTAGCTATAGGTCTTGGAGTATATGGAAGTACTCTTATAAAAACAGTAGGAAATGAGATTACAAAACTTAACCAAGTTCGAGCCTATTGTGTTGCTCTTTCTGCTGCTATCACCGTGATTATTGCAAGTACTCTTGGACTTCCAGTAAGCTCTACCCACATTGCAATCGGAGGTATATTTGGTATTGGAATCTATAGAGAAATGGCAAGAAAACTCTCATGAGAAAAAGAAAAAGAATACCTCGATAAATCTATGCTAAAACAAATCATACTCTCTTGGATTATTACTCTTCCAGCTTCTGCATTTATTGCAGCTATAAGTTATACTTCTATTATATACTTTTTATAAATCAGAAAGTTTTTTTAAAAAGTTTTGTTTCAACTCTTGAATTTTGTTTGTATCAATTTTTTCTAAATTCTTCAAGATAAAGTGTTGTCTCCCTCATTCAAAGATTTTTCTATTCTCATCTATAAAACTCCAGTACAGATAATTATACGGACACGCAGTATCCGTATATTTTTCTTTTGGATTATACCTACACGATCCACAATAGTCTGACATAGTATTGATATAATTCGCACTTGCGACATAAGGTTTCGTAGCAAGTTTTCATCCATCTGCAAACTGACTCATAGAGAGAACATTTGGAGTTACCACCCATTCAAAAGCATCAGTATAATATTCATAAAACCAATGATTCAGCTCATGAGGATTGAGATGAGTAAGAAGTGCGAAATTACCAATAATCATGAGTCTTTGAATATGATGAGAAATATACTCTGTCTGAACTTGTTTCAGAGTTATTGAAAGACAATTCATATCACAGTTCTCTGCCTCTTTCCAAAAATACTTTGGAAGTTTTCTGCTATGATCTAACACATTTTCTCTATACAGAGTATCTTTATAAAAGTGAAAGAAGTGATACATATATTCTCTCCAACCTAAGATTTGACGAATAAATCATTCCTTATTATTCATAGCAGTATCCGTATTTACAACTCTTTCTATGACTTCTCTTGGAGAAAGAAACCCATAGTTTATAGAACTCGAAAGAAAACTATGATGCACATAGGCATCATTTTGGTACATAGCATCTTCTAGTTTTCAAAAATAATCTAAATGGTGAGTTATAAAATACTCCAAAAGTTTCAGAGCTTCTTCACGATTCGTTGGCTGTGAAAATTTGAGTTGTGTAGTATAATACTCTTCTGCCTCTCTCACATATTGATTCTTCTCAAGTTTAAACTCCCAAGTTTTTGTATGTTTTTTTTCAAATTTACGATTTTCTTTATCATAGTTCCATAGCCCACCTTCTGGAGAACCATCATTTCACATAAGTATATTTTCACGCTTTCGCATAAAACGATAAAAATATTCCATAATGGGAGGTTTGCTGTATTGTTTTTTAAACTCGTCTTGAGATAAAAAAAACGATTGCGTATCCTCTTGAAATTCAAGCACTACATTTATTTTTTTGAGTTTTTTTTGTATCTTCAAAAAATTTTCATAGACATAATTTTCACTTGGTTGTATCAGTACAAATTTTTTTATATCATATGTTTGAGCAAATATCTGTAATCACTGAAAAAACGTATGAGAAATATAAAACTCTGCTTTCTTTCAATCTTCTTTCAATTTTTCAATAATATTTTTTCCTCATGCATAATCTATAATTTTGCTGGAAGTATTGAGATGAAGTTCCCTTCACTGAAATTTGATGTTTCCTGTATGGTGAATATACACAAAATAATCTATCGTATGAATAAGATAGTCTTCTCTGAGTTGGTTATAGAGAATAATTTGAGCGGTAATCAATGAAATGATATATAAATATAATATGGTGTAAGAAAAATCTTCGAATCAATGATAACGAGATACTTGCAAATATCAATCCTGAAACACCAACTTTAGGAGTGTATTTTTTTGAGCCTCAAATGATGAGTCTTCCAGATTATTCAGATTTTCATCTCAGTTTCACACTCGATTGTTTACTGGAACTTCAAAAAAATTTTATGAAGCTTGGGATTCCTCTATTGATTCTTCCCTACAATGCGAGAGAATGATTAGAAAAACTACAAGAATATTTTAAGATACAAAATATTTTTTCTCACGAAGAAACAGGTAACTGGGCAAGCTATATGCGAGATAAAGCAGTAATCTCTTTTTGTAAAGAAAACTCTATAGAAATGAAAGAATATCCAACAAACGGAGTAGTCAGAAGACTCAACAATAGAGACAGTTGGAATCACATCTGGAAAACAAGAATTTCAAAAAATATATTTTTTCCTCAAAAAATACAAAGAACCTTAGAACTCCCCTTAGAACTTTGCTTGATTTCAAAACAAATAAAAGCACAGTATCACAAGCAAGTTTCCTATCTCAGAGGAATACAAAAATGAGGAGAATCTCGAGGGAAGAAAGTACTCTCGGATTTTTTGAAAGAAAGAAGTAAAAATTATATGTACCATATAGGAAAACCTTTAAAGTCTGAAACAAGCTGCTCTCGATTATCCCCCTATATCACCTATGGTTGCCTTTCAATCAAATACATTTATATAGAAAGCTATATTCAAATACAAGAACTTAGAAAATTAGGAACAGAGTCAGCAAAAAAACATGTAGAGTCAATAAATCTTTTTCTGGCTCGTATACACTGGCAATCTCATTTTATCCAAAAACTTGAGGATGAACCAGAGTTGGAATTTCGAAACCTGAGTAAAAACTTTGATGTCATAAGACAAGAAACTAATAAAGAACTGATAGAAAAAGTATTTCAGAGTCAAAGTGGCATTCCATATATAGATGCGGTTATCAGACAATTGCAACAAACAGGATGGACAAATTTTCGTAGTAGAGCAATTCTTATAAGTTTTTTATGCAATACCTGTATGCAACCATGGCAATCTATCGCTGGAAGATTAGCACAACTTTTTATAGACTATGAACCCGGTATTCACTATTCTCAAATCCAGATGCAAGCAGGAACTACTGGAATTAATACGATACGAATCTATAATCCAGTACATAACGGGAAAAAAAATGATCCAAAATGAGATTTTATAAAAAGCTATCTTCCAGAACTACAATTTGTACCTACTGAATATATTCATGAACCACATCTCTGGGAATGATATGAAACTCTTAACTATCCAAGGCCTATAATAGATATAAAAGAAAATAATAGAATTGCGAAAGATATATTATGGTCCACAAAATGAAATATCAACAAAACTCAAACTGAAAAGATAGTAAAAAAACACGCAAGTAGAGCCTTTCGAGGAAAAGCTCGTAAAAGAAAAAAGGAAATAATCTCTCCACAAACATCTCTTTTTGAATAATATATCTAAAGAACACCGACTATGACAAAAATAAAACTCGAACATATAGATAATCTTCGTAGAGGGAAAAAATCTGGAGCAAAAATAGGTTCTCGATGAATTCCACATCATCTCTACAACTACGAGGAAGCAAAATACGAGAGAGCTCTCAAGTACATGTTTTTGGAAATAACTACTAAAGAAAGGGTCAATCTAAAAAATCTTTGGCAGAAAGTATGTATTGCAAAATGATGGAAAAACTATGTTTTAGTGAAAAACCTCGAACAAGCTCATGCTCAAATATTACTCGATGATATACAAATATATAGTGGAGCTCTTCAAGAAATGAAGAAAAAAATACAAAAATTAGCTTCTAAAAGAGAGACTGAGTTATAAAAAAATTATTTCATAATCTTTATTTCAAGGTCCTTTTATATATGTATTTGAAAAAATACGTATATCTAGAGACTAGATATATATTTAAAAAATAAAATCCTATGTATAAAAAATCGATTTTTTGGTTTCGTCAAGATATGAGAGTCCAAGATAATACTGGGCTTTTTGAAGCAGTAAAATGCAGTCAACAGGTCCTCCCTCTGTTTATTTTAGATGAACATCTCTTAGAAAGCTTTTGAGGACTCCAAGATGCAAAATTTGGATTTATCCGCGAGGCACTGGAAGATGTATCTCAAGAACTCAAAAAACTTGGAGGAGAAAAAGTAATAGTTCTCAAAGGAAAACCAGAGAATATCATCCCAGAACTCGTACAAAAATATGATATAGAATGTATCTATACAAATACAACTTATGGAAGTTATGGGAAAAAGCGCGACAGTGAAGTTATTCAATTAATACAAGATCTATGATGTCATTTTGAGTCACATAAGGATTTCCTACTTGTAGAACCTCAAGAAATAGAACAAAGAAAAGTTTTTACCCCATTTTATAAACTCTGGCAAAAAAAAGATTTTGAAACAGAAGAACTAGAATTCACAGAGTTTAGCCAGCTTGCCACAATAGAACAAACAGAGGCTTCTGATTTTATAGATACAACACAACATCCCTATTTCACTATGGAGTTTGGTCGTGAGAGACTCAAAAATGCTATCAAAGAAAACTATGATGCAACGCGAAATATGCTTGATAGAGATGGAACCTCTCGACTCTCTCCCTATCTCAGATTTGGAGTATTTTCTGTACGACAAATATATAATAAAGCTCGACATCTCAGTGAACCCTATGTGAGTGAAATGGCTTGGAGAGAATTTTGGTGGCAAATATACTATAACTTTCCCGAAACGAAACAAAGAGAATTTCAAGAAAAACGAAGACATATAGAATGGTCACAAGATACAGAACTCTTTGAGAAATGGTGTCGGGGAGAAACGGGGTATCCTATTGTAGATGCTGCAATGAGACAACTCAATGAGACTAACTGGATGCACGGTCGGGCGCGAATGATAGTCGCAAGTTTTCTTACAAAAGATATGCATATAGACTGGAGACTCTGAGAACAGTATTTTAAAAAGATGTTGCTTGACTATGATGAAGCTGTCAATCTGGGAAACTGGCAGTGGTCGGCAAGTGTCTGAGCAGACCCAAAACCCCTGAGAATATTTAATCCTATATTACAAAGTGAAAAGTTTGATCCTCACGGAACATATATTACAAAGTATATTCCTGAACTTCAATGACAAGATATCAAAGCTATCCATAATCCTCTCGAAAATAAACTCAGCTACATAAAACCTATTGTAGATCATAGAATAGAAACAACCAAAGCACGAGAACTCTATAAATCTCCTGACTATGAAAGAGTTTCATAGAGGAACTATGAGAGAATCAAAACTCTGCAAAACCTGACAGAGATCTTTTAGTATACGCAAAAAATGGAAAAATAATTTTGATGACGTTCTCTATTGTAGTGTGAGATGTAGAAATAAAAATATTTATTAATATAAATTAAAAAACGTCAAATATATATTTAAGTTTTTTCTTCACTTTTTCTTCACAAAGATATTTTTGTATGTTATGATTTTTATGTCGAAGAGGTAGATAAACTATTTCTTCCAAAAAATATTTTATTTGCAAAAACACAAACAAAATTATGGGATCAGCACTTCTCAACAGACTCTCTGGGTTTTCAACTATCAACCTCACAGAGCTCAATGCAACTGCAAGTTATTTAAAAAGAATTGATAGAAAATTTCTTCTTACAGAAAAACAATTTCTAAATATACTCCAAGATCTTTCTGAAGATTTCAGAGCATTAGAGATAGATGGAAAAAGAGTATTCCTCTATGACAATGTATATATGGATACAAACGATTATCTCTTTTATAATCAACATCAAAACAAAGTTCCAAGTCGTACAAAAATTCGAACACGACACTATACGGACTCTGGAGATCTTGCATTCTTCGAATACAAGCAAAAAGAAGGTGGTGTAACAAAAAAATTCCGTTATCAATTTCCAGCAGAAGAACATGGATCAATGACAAAAGGAAAGAGGAGATTTTTTGAAGGAGTATTTCAAAGTTTGTATGATCAAAAAGCTCCTGATATTTCTCCAGCGATGCAAACAAAATACAATAGACTCACTCTTGTCAGCAAATCAGGAGAAGAAAGACTTACTATAGATTTTAATATATCTGTAAAGGATCTCAGAAATGAAAAAGCAAAAAATATTAAACTCGATAATCTTGTCATCATTGAAAGTAAGTCTCTCTCAGATACTTGCAAAAGTATCCAAATCATAGAATCTCATGGAATTGAACGAGCAAATTCATGTTCAAAATATTCTCTTGGAGTCATTTATTCTGGACTTGCAGAAAAATGGTCTAAATTTCAAGAGACTATGGATAAAATCGCTGCAATAAGAATGGAAGTCGTAAAAGAAAAAAGAAAAGAGTCAGTCGCAAGAGTAGAAGATAAAGTACAACATCACTTTAAAAAAACAACTCTCGCTCAAGTTACTCAAAGCGTATAAAACAAAAAAGATTCTCTTACCAGAGAATCTTTTTTAAAAATAAAAACTCTCGCAAAAGAGTTTTTATTTTTTTAATCAAGATAGGTATATGGAACTCCATAATGCTTAAAAATCTTTCGCGAACCTCAGAGCATCTGAGTATATTCTTGTAAACCAAGCTTTACTACCCACTCTTGGATGCTATCACCGTCAGGTCCTTCTATTTCAAGAAACTCAGGGATTCATTCATACACATCAAAATCAAATTCCATGTTTTCAAGTGTATAAGAAACTCTATGTTTTTTCTTTTCCCTGATTTTTTGCATTCCATATTTTTCTAAAACCTTTGCAAAGCTCTCAATATTTGAAATAGGAGTTTCGTGTTCATCTTTTGCTACTACCCCCTCTTGCTTTGCGATTTCCTTTCTCTTATTTTTAATCGTATAAATATGTTCCTCACCTTTTTGTCTCAAACGAAACATTCGTCCATTTGCTTCCATTTTATTTTTTGCTTCCTCATCACTAGGGAAATCATAATAAATATCATGTACAAAACCTTCAAAACTTTTTTCTGCTCACATTGCGAGAAGTTTCTGCACTATTTCTTCTTTATTAATTTCAAGTATTTTTATTTCTTTTTCAAGCATCTCGTAAAAAAGTTATGTATCAAAAATATATAGAATAGTATAACACAATTTTCTCAAAAAATAAACCCAAATTGGGTTTATTTTTATGTTCTTAAACGAATCGGTGGAGAAGCTTTAATGTCTCATATATTCCCATCTTGCCAATGTACTATTCAATCTGAGTCAACACTATAGTATCTCTTATATTGTTCATTCAGACCATAATGTTCAAAAAGTCAGCGAGAACCATCAGTTAATAGCGTCTTTTTTCAAAGTTTTAACTTTCAAATAATATACTTAATCGCATCATTATCATCACATTCAATCTCTAAAAATTCAGGTATTCCATTTTCATAATCATCAATATCAAGTTTTGCATGAACTATTTTCTTCTTATATTTAAAGGAAATACTATATGATTTTCTTTTTTTACTCTTCTCTCGTGATTTTTTCAGTCAAACATTTTCTAAGAATCATTCAAATACCTCTATTTCATTAATTTCAAACTCTTTTTCAAAACACTTTCTTGAATCAATCTCTTTCTTTTTATTCTTTGTTTGAGATTCATCAATTTTTCTTTTTATAGTATATAAAGTTTGTATTTCCTGTGTTTCAAGATCTATTTTTTTTCTGACTCTCAAACTTCTTTTCGATCATGTTCAGACTTTTTGTCTATCGAGTCTTAAATTTACATCATCATAATATTCATCTTGTACATCTATTTCATTATGTTCACGTACATGCAAACTATTATCTCAATTCTGCCAATTATATAATCCATTTGAAATCTCTCTTCTACTTGTATCTAAGACTTTGATTTCATTTTCCTCTTCATAGGTATTTATTTCATTTTGACTAAAGTCTAAAAGTCCGAATGATTTTGCAACCATAAAAAAAGAAGTCATTGCCTTATCTTGGAGAATATTAAAAATATCTTCCCCATGTTGAGTAGGAACATCACTATATTTATGTTTTTCTGGATCAAAACCAGATAATTTCAATTTCTCTAAAACCCAATTAATATATAATCTATATCATAAACTTGGTTTAATCGTATTTCTAAAATATTTATGTACTATTTTTCATTTTAAAACTTGTTCAATACTTCATAAGACTTTTTTTATCTCAAATCATACTGAAGATATGGTAGCTAGACTCTCCTTTGTAGAATGTTCTCTTAAATAATCACTTATAATATCATTAACTTCTGATACAACTTCATTTGATAAAATCCTTATAATTCATTGAGATCCTTCTTGGGATAGAATATCTTTTAATATTTCAGCTTCATTAGAGTCTGTTCATTGAAAAAGTCAAAATGGTCAAGTATCTAAGGGCATAGAATAAATTATAAAATTATATAGAAAATACTATATCAAAAAACAACAATCCAACAAACAAAAATATATTTTTTGCTATGTTTTTTACTATATGCAAATATATAAAATAATAATATCTATATTATTTCATAAATACACATATACTTATCCTATGTAACTCTTAGCTAAAAAAATGATAGATATATATCTAGATATAATAGATAACTATGGTGATATGGCTTTTGCAGTAAAAGTCATCAATTCCTATTATTACGAAAAAAGAGAAACTCATTTTCGCCTCTTTTCTAACAATAAAGAACTATTTGATATATTTTCAGTGAATTTTTTAGAGTGAATACAAATAGAATATTATGATGTATCAGAGATACAAAAACATACTCCAAACACTCAAATACTCAATCTCTTTGAGAGACAAATAGATTATAGATTTTTAGAATCATTTGAGTTTGAAATACATCTCAAAAATTTTTCATACTTTTCACTTGAGCCCTATAAAAACCCTCTCTCTCCTGGAATACAAAATTTTCATGGAAAAATATCACAGAATAAAAACCTAATAGTAGAACATTTTGCTGTATCTCTTTTAGAAAAAACAGCTTGAGTATTTCCAGAATCTTTATATTACCCTGAAATTCTTCCAAAATCATATTTTACAAAAACATACTGACTTGATTTCAATAAAAAATGTATCAGTATTTTCTGTTATCCCGAAACTTTAGAATATCTTGAAACTTCATGATTTTTTGAAAATTTCTGAGCTGAGTATATCTTTCTGAGTTTTGGAAATCAAAAAATAAATACTGCAAATATCCTCCTTCTCCCATTTTTAAATATGTACGAATATTATTCACTTCTGCATCACTGCAATGGAAATATAGTCCGAGGAGAAAATAGTTGTATGACAGCGCTTCAAACACAAAAACCTTTTTACTGGGATATATATAAGGAATCGAATATGGCTCACATACAAAAACTAGAGGATTTCTCTCAGTATCTCCAAAGTATTGGATGATACTCAGACAAGCTCATAGCAGCACAATCTCAGGGAAATATTCATCAAAGCTACTGAACTCTCAAAGAAATTTTTACATAAAAAAACTGCGATTTTGTCGCAGTTTTTTTATGATAATTATTTTGCTCGTTCTTGATATTCTCCTGATTCTGTATTAATAATAATATCTTCTCCTTGTTCTATAAATCATGGTATCTTAAGAGAGTAGCCTGTTTGAGTTATCCCATCCTTCATTATTTTCCCATCAGCAGTATTCCCTTTCACTCCTGGTTCGCATTCCTGAATAGTGAGTCGAACATTTGTTGGGAGAGAGATTCCAATAAACTTTCCTTCAAATTGTTGTACATCTACAATAAGTCATTCTGTGAGAAAATATTTATTATCTCAAATATTTTCTTCCGAAATCTCTATTTGTTCATAACTCGTATTATCCATAAAATAATATTGTCCTGATGCTTCATACAAAAATTCAAATTTTGAACGATCAAGGATGACATCATCCATTTTTTCTTCTCCATCAAACTGCCTATCTACTGTGTTTCCTTCAATAAGATTTTTAAGTCTCATATTAATAGTAGTCGCTCACCTACCACCTCTTCGATATTCAAATTTTACTACAAGAAATAATTGACCATCGATACGCAAAACGGTACCAAGTCTTGATTGAAATGCTGTTTTCATACATATAAATAAGATATAAACAGTGAAATAGTATGATTATTTAAAAAAAATCAACTATTTGAAAAAATTCTTATACATAATAAAATCTCTCAGTATATATACTGAGAGATTTTATTATTTTTCCATTCTTTTAAGTCCGATTCGACCTTTTGCAAGATCTACTTGGATAATTTCAAAATCTACCATATCATCTGGCTTCACTACATCTTCTACTTTTTCTACTTTTTCTTTTGAGAGTTTTGAAATATGTATCATTCAAGAATTTTTTCCTGCAAACTCTACTATAGCTCCAACTCCATCTATAATTTTCACTACTTTTCCTGTTCCCATATATCCTACTTCTGGAACCCAGAGAATTTCTTTAATACGTGCTATAGCCGCTTTTCCTGATTCTTGTGTTTTGGCAGTAATAGTTGTGAGTCCATCATCCGCAATAGAAATAATGACGTCATAATCAGCCTGAATTTTCTGAATCGTTTCACCTCCTTTTCCAATAACCGTTCTGATTTGTTCTTCTGCTACCTGCATACTCATAATAAGTGGTGCATAGGGTGAGAGCTCTTTTGCTACTTCTGCTTGAACTTTGAGCATTTCATCTAAAATATACATCGTAGCTTGTTCTCATTGAGAAAAAGCTTTTTCAAATACTTCCATTGCAAGCCCCTTTATCTTTACATCGAGTTGCATTGCTGTAATTCCTTGTGATGTTCTTGCTACTTTAAAATCCATATCTCAGAGAAAATCTTCTTGTGCCTGAATATCTGAAAGAATCACATATTTCCCTGTAGCTTCATCATAGATCATCCCCATAGCAACCGCTGAAACTGGTCTCTTTATTGGAACCCCTGCATTCATCAAACTCATAGTAGAACCGCATACAGATGCCATCGAGCTTGAACCATTACAAGTTGTTACTTCTGAAACAGTACGAATCATATATGGAAATTCTTCTTCACTTGGAAGAACTGGTTCAAGTGCTCTCTCTGCAAGTCTTCCATGACCTATTTCTCTTCGTCATGCTCCTCGCATCATTCGAACTTCTCCTACAGAAAATGGAGGGAAATTATAGTGGTGAATATATCGTTTAACTGATTCATCATGCATTCCATCGACGAGCATATTATCTTCTGGTCCACCAAGAGTACAAATATTAAGTACTTGTGTCATACCTCTTTGAAATAGTGCAGACCCATGGGTTCTTGGGAGAAGACCTGTTTCTCATTTAATTCTTCGTACTTCATCTGCTGCTCGTCCATCAAGTCGAGTTCCAGTGTCTAAGATATTTTTTCTCATAATCTCTTTCACTCTTTTATATACCATAGCCCCTACTCCTGAAGTATCATCGTCTTCGGAAATATACCCTTCTGAGATAAGAAATTCTTTTGTTTCAATATCAAATGTATCCAGTACTTTTTGAAATTCTTTTTTTCCTTTTCTATAGAGTGCTTCAAGTTTTTCTTCTGTAAGAAAGTCTTGTACTTTTTCATACAAGCTAGTATCTGGATTGTTTAAAGTAGGGATAATAGTTTCAATTACTCCAAATTGTTTTTCAAAGGCTTGTAAAAAATCAAGTTGTGCTTTACAGAGTTCTTGAACAATACTATGAGCATAAGCAAGAGCTGAAAGCATTTCCTCACTACTCACTTCATGTGCACCAGCTTCTACCATAGTAATAGCATCATCAGTCCCTGCCACCACAAGATGTAGCTTTGCTTCTGCTTCTTGAGAAAAATTTGAATCAAATATATACGAACCATCATTCATAAGAGTAATCTTCACTCCCGCAACTGGTCCTTCAAAAGGAGCTCCTGCTATCATGAGAGCAAGTGATGCACTTGTTATACCCCAACTTCCTTGCTCTGAATTATTATCATTTGAAAGAATCGTTGCAATAATCTGAGTATCATTAATCATTCCTTTTGGAAACATTGGACGAATTGGACGATCAATCATACGCGAAGTAAGCGTTGCGACCTCACTTGGTCGTGCCTCTCGTTTCATAAATCTATTTCCTCCTATCTTCCCTGCCGCATAATATTTTTCTTGAAAATCTACAACCAGTGGAAAAAAATCTGCTTTCTCATTGAGTCCAGATTCTTTAATTCCTGCAGTTGTAAATAAAATATTCCCATTTTCATCACTCATCGTTACAGCACCGTTTGCCAGAAGTCCTAATTTTCCTGTTTCGAAACTGAGTTTCTTTCCAGCAATTTCATATGTTTTTTTAAGTGGTTTGAGATCCACTGCATTAGCATCCGAAAGTCCTATCATAAAAATAACTTACTAAATAATATACATGAAAAAGAAAAAATATCGCAAAAACTTATATTAATTGCTTAAATATTTAAGAAACTAAGATAAGTCTTCGATAATGAGCTCTCTTTCACAAAAAGAGTATAGTGAAAAAGAACTTTTTTCAAAAAATAAACTCTCCTAAGGGAAAGTTTATTTTTTTAAAATTTTTCTCATCTTTTTGATACTAAACTTTCATGAGCTAGAATCTTTCATTCCATAAAATTTTACGATTCCTCTTTCAGAAAGTAAAACAGCTATAGGACGAGTCACTTCTATATGAGCAAGTACAATATTAATAATAACCATTATAGGAACAGATAATAACATCCCTATAGGCCCCCAAAGTGTTCCCCAAAATATGAGCGATACGAGTATAACCAATGGAGAGAGATTCAATCTATTACCCATAAGTCGAGGTTCTATAATATTTCATGTTAAAAGCTGAGCCGCAACCATAAGAAGGAGAAAAACAAGAGTGAGTGAAGGAGATTCAAACTGTACCAGAGAAAATATAACTGGGAAACAAACAGCTATAATAGACCCTACATTTGGTATAAAATTAAAAAGAAAAATAAGAAAAGTCCAAAATAAAAAGAAATCTAGACCAAGTATCATCATAATCATCATACTCAAAAGCGCGACTCATAAACTCACAATAGTTTTAATAAGAAAGTAAGATTTGATATCTCACTGTATTTGTTCAAATACTTGAAAAAATGCAGATTTTTCTCATCCAGTTATGATAGCTAATTTTTTACCAAATGACTTACTCTCAAGCAGTAAAAATATAGTAAAGAAAAGTATCATTCAAGCATTTTTTACAATACTTGTAATAAGTGCTGCAGCCAAAGAAATAAGAGAAGGAATGTTTATTTTTTCTATAAATTGACTGACTATAATTTTCTCATCAATATTAAAAACTGATGCTATTTCTGTAGTAATACGTATAAGTTTTTGCTGATATTCTGGAGCTCATATAATAATCTCGTTAATGTTTGAATTGATAATTTGTGCGATTCAATACAAGACAAGACCAATCGTAAAAAGAGAAGCAATAAATGCAATAATTTTAGGAAGTCATCTTCCCTTAAAAAAAGTAGAGAGTGATACTATAATAAATGAGAGAAGTAATGCTACAATAAATGGGATAATAATAGATGCCCCTATATTGAGAACATAAATAAAAAATCCAAGAGTCAAAAGAGTAACATTCACGGTAAGAAGACTTATATTTTTTTTTGTATACATATTATATGTTTAAATAGGAGAATATTATTGAACCTGCCATACATTTCCTCTAGAATAAATATCACTTGCATCTGGTGAAGTAATCGCTGGAAATACAAGATCACATCGGCGAATATCCGCAAAAAAGTCTACTGCACTTGAACATGGACAGGTGCTACATAAGGTGTTTCAAAAAATACTTCCTACATTTGGATTATACAGACAACTAGAAGTTGGAGTTATCGGGCGACATATTCAAGATCCACAAGTAAGTGGATTTTGATCACTACAAGTATATCCATTCGGACAAGAACAATCAGTTTCACAAGATCGCTCATATATAGGACATCATTCATTCTCTAGGTTACCAGCAACAGTAGGACAAGCATCGTCACAATCAGGTACTCCATCATTATCTAAGTCACTTTCTGGATCACATAATTTTTCAAGTACTTTAATAAGAACTGTTGCATCAGCACTCAAACCTAGACTATCTCTTCAAATAAGACGAACTTCATATATTCATGTTCTCTCATAAACATGATCAGTGTATTTTCAAACCCCTGTATTCCCATCCCTAAAATTCCAAGAATAAGAATATGGTGGTGTTCATCATGTGACCACTCCTTCAAAATCTACAAATAAAGGCTCAAATCAAATAATAGGATCTACAAGAATATGAACATTTAAAGATAGCAACCCCTTCTCTCCAATATTTAAGTATCTCGTCCTCGTACTCTCTCCACATCCATCCTTCTTCGTCAAAGTCAGTTTCCATCGTCCCCAATCCTCAAACAAAAAGTTATTCACATATCTCCCTGTTCTCGTATATACCTTGCCTGTTCGCTCATTTTGTATCACCCAATTATACGTCGTAACTCACGCAACTAAACACACTGTACCACAATCTTCTCTCAACGGATCACACACGGGTTCCGTAATATCACACTCATCTCACTCCTCATTACATACCTTACAGTCTTCTCACTCACATACCTCTACATTCGTACAATCCGGCCCACTACACACATTACAACTCGGATTCCCAGCAGGACATATCTCACATCATGCTCATTCACACACCACACAATCTACTCATTCACACATATAACATTCTGGATCCCCTGCCTCACATACAGGGGGAAGGATTATTACTG